>JABLTH010073109.1_pt1 | contig 162246 bp, 152 predicted proteins | sample 7875711 | NCBI WGS metagenome assembly JABLTH01 (sample SAMN14941262, study PRJNA633318) | bioreactor metagenome | isolation source: bioreactor | place: China | collected 2019-03-05
CGCAATGTTGTGCCGCTCCGACAAGCCGCCGCCATTCTCGTCCACCCAGCGACCAAGACTGTCACGCGGCTGTCCAGGATGATTGGGAAGTTCGATCACCTCGTTCGCCAGGTGCAGGACGCCGTCCTCGTCAATGGACGCGGCGTCGCCCAAAGATTTCAGAATAGCGTCACGAAACGAGCCGGGAAGGTGGCCCACCTGGGCGCGGGCATTTTCCGTGAGCGACAGGGGATGCGGCTCTACTTTTTCGCCGCGCGCGATGAGTCCGAACTGTATGAAAAACGGCGGAAAAAGTTCCAATCGTTGGAACTTTTTCGGCGCGATTTTCCAACGATTGGAAGTTCCGTTTATTCGCGGCGGGTGACGCCGAGTTCGAGCATGGGGAGGGTGTCGTTGAGGGTTTGGGGGCTCATGTCGAAGAGGAGAAATCCGGGCGAGTTGAGTTTGCGGAGGGTGTTGATTTGTTCGATGACCTGGTCGGCGCGGAGCTGGCTTTCGGCGGCGGATACGCCGATGCCGGCGTAGATGCGGCCGCGCGCGGCGGGGAGAGCGGTTTGGCGGCGAAGGAGGGATTCAAATTCGTAGCGGTCGGTGGTGTAGTTCATGGGGACGACGAAGTCCACGTAGCCTTTTTCAAGCCAGGCGGCCCAGTCTTGTCCGACGGATTTCACGCAGGCGGGATATTGGCCCCAGACGGCGGTGGAGAATTTGAGGTCGGGGCGGATGCGTTTCACTTCGGCGCGGACTTTGCGGACGAATTCGGTGATGGCGTAGGGGCTGACGTTGGCGGCGCCGGGCGGGTAGCGGATGTAGTCGAGTTGGAGTCCATCCACGTCGTAGTTCTGGACGAGTTCGCGGATGGCGGCGAGTTCGAGTTCCTGGTTGTCGGCGCGGGAGGGGTCGAGCCAGTTGAGGGTGGCGCCGGAGGTGGATTTGAGGAGGCGTCCGCTTTTTTTCATGCGGGCTTTGAAGTCGTCGGGGGCTTGTTCGATGTTCCAGCAGATTTTCCACGCGTGAACTTGAAGTCCGTTTTTGCGCGCGGCTTTGAGGCAGGCGCAGACTTGATCGCCGTAGAGGCGGCAGGTGTCGGAGGTGGGGATGACTTTGCTGGGGTAGTGGGCAAGGCCGGCCCATTGGAAGTTGGGGAAGACGGCGTTGAAGCCCGATGCGGCGAGGGTGCGGCAGGTGCGGTCCCAGTCGCCGAGATACCAGCCGGCGCCGTCGTGATCCCAAACGCCGCGGAGTTCGGCGGCGCGGGGGCGTTGGCTGAGGGCGAAGGCGCGGGTGAGGGTGGCGCGGAGTTGGTCGCCGAGTTCGACGACGCCGGCGTAGTCGGCGACGTTCAGTTCGGCGGTCATTTCGCCGCGCAGCCGGCGGGCTTCGGCGAGGAGGCGGGTCACGTCTTCCCGATTGCCGGTTGCGGCGGAAATTCCCGCGATGGCGCTTTCGACGCCGGTGAAACCATCCACTTTTCCGGCGCCGGCGATGGAGCTGCGGGCGGCTTCGTACCAGATGGTTTTGTCGTAGTGGGCGAGGAGGCCGAGGAGCATGCGCTGTTTGTTGAAGGTGTCGTCTTCGAGAAGGATGTGCGAGAGCCAGAGGCCGTGGTCGGTGGCGACCCACGCGGGGTCTTCGCCGACTTGGCCGGCGTTGTCCGCCCATCGGGCGATGATTTCGCCTTGGCCTTTTTTGGGATAGGCTGGGCGGATGTTCCATGAGGATTGATAGACGCGGGCGGGGACGTGCCAGGCGGAGGGATTTTTGAAAACGAACGATTCCCATCGTCCGGGCTTTTGCGAGGGGGCGTAGGCGCCGAGCTGGAGGCCCATGAGGTCGGCGAGTTCGGGGCTGGCGCTGAAGCAGACGATGAGGTGTCCGCCTTGTGCGACGACATCGCGGAGGGCGGCGATGACTTGTGCGGTGGGTTTGGGGTTGAGGGGAAGGATGACGGTGCGGGCGTTGCGCAGTTTGCCGCGCGCGGCGTCGTCTTCGGTGACGATAGCGTGCGAGACGCCGGCGGCGGTGAGCCATCGGCCGATGCGTTTGGCGAGGCGTTCGGACATTGCGCGTTCGCCGGGGTCGGCGGTTGAGGTGGTTGCGCTGAGGATGTAGAGGGAGTCTTTGCGGGCAGTGAGGGCGTAGAGGTTGATGCAGGTGGAGATGGGCGCGCCCTTCCATGGCGAGAGACGGATTTTCTGAATGCGGTTCCAGCCCGCGGGTTTGCCTTCGATGCTGAAGGCTTCGCGCGGGAGGATCAGGCGGTGGCGTCCGGCTTCGCGGAGGGGTTTGTTCCAGACGTACCATCCGTCGCCGCTTTGCAGATAGACGGCGAAGGAGCGGAGGGCTTCGGGTTGATCGCAGGAGAGGTCGAGTTCGAGGCTGGTGTAGGCGGAGAGGTCGAGGGCGACGGCGCGGTCCCAATAGACGCGGTCGAGGTTTTCGTTGAAGGGGCAGGGCAGGGACAGGCCCGGTGTTTCTCGGACGACGCGGGGGGAGTTGGCGACGGCCTGCCAGGTGCGTTCAGCTTCGGATTGATTTTTGAAGGCGAAGGAGTCCAGCGTCGCGAAGTTTGCGGCGATCGCAGTTTGAGCGAAAAGGAAGAGGATCGGGAAGAGCCGTCGCATGCGAACTGTCTAGCGGGGCGCGTCGAGGGCGTCCACGAAAAATTGAACGAGGAGCGGGCGAAAGGTCTGGGCGTTGCGCATCAGCGCATCGGTGTGCGCGCCGTGTTCAATGGCGACGAAGTTTTTAGGGCGGCGCGCGGCTTTGTCGAGCCATTGGGCGTGATGGAAGGGCACGACATGGTCATCTGTGCCGTGGAGGATGAGGAGGGGGGTGGGGGCGACTTTTGCGATGGTGGCCGAGGGGCTTTTGCTGTTGCTGACGATGAGGAAAGAGAGCGGCCAGCGGAACCATGAGAGCACGGGGATGAGCGCGATTTTGTCGCGGACGATGGAGCGATAGGAGAAGAAGCTGGAGTCGAGGGCGACCGCGCGAACGGAGTCAAATCCTTCCACGGCGAGGGCGGCGAGCGCATTGGCCGCGCCGAGGCTCTGGCCGAGAATGACGATGCGGTCGGGATCCACATCTTTTCGCGCTTTGACGTAGCGGATCGCGGCGACGGAGTCATCGCGCAGTCCGGCGCGGGAGGGGACGCCTTGAGATTGGCCGTAGCCGCGATAGTCGAAGATGAAGACATTGAAGCCTTGCGCGGGGAGCCAATCCACATAGCCCGAATGGGCGGTCAGGTTCTGGGCGTTGCCGTGAAAATGGATCACGGTCCCGCGCGCTTGACCTTTTGCGGGCATGAACCAGGCGTGAAGGGGAGTGCCGTCGAGACTTTTGAACCATACGTCCTGGACTTCGATGGGGAGCGATTCCGACGTGCGGTAAATGCGGCGAGTGGGCTGAAAGAACAGGTTGTTGACGCAGCCAGAGAGCGCGAGGGTCAGAAGGCCGATGCAGAGTTTGCGGAACATGCGCGCGTCTATCGTACTTTTTCTTGTTTCGCGCAAGCGGAATTGCCAAGCTGTTGTCCAGACAGAGGACGTTTCGCGGGCGTGTGTTCGCGGCGTGCTTTGTGACAGCTCCATACAGGAGATTAAGAGAGAGTCATGAAAAAAGTCATAGCGATAGTTGCGGCGGGGATTATTGCGGGCAGTACGGCGATGGCCCAGACCACGATTAAAGAAAATTGCGGTTGTGGACTCGGCAGCATGGCGTTGGGCGATGCGCGTCCTTCGATTCTCATTCAGTTGGCGGTGACGTTCTTGAACGGCATCTGCGGAAACCAGACGTTCGGCATCACGTCGGGCACGTTGGACTGCGGACCTGCGGATGGCTTTGTTTCCAATCAGCGCATCCAGCAGTATGTCGCCGACAACATGGACCGCCTCGCGGTGGACATGGCGGTTGGACAGGGCGCCACGCTTGAAGGTCTGGCCGATCTGATGAACGTTCCGGCTGAGAAGCGTTCGGACCTGTATGCGAAGTTGCAGACCCGCTTCGACGACATCTATGGTTCGATGGATGTTTCGTCGCAAGACGTCGTCCGCAATCTGGACAAAGTCGTTAACGGCTGATCGTTGTTTAGCCGTGTTCAAGAGGACAGGCCGCTTCGGCGGCCTGTCTTGTTTTTCCTGGCGGCGTTGCTGCTGGGTTGTTTCGCAGCCGCGCGCGCGTCCGCGGCGGGCGACTACGTCGCCGAGTTGATCGCGAAATCGAGGGAACTGGGGCTGGCCACCAATCGCGAATGGCTGTCGGTGGTTCACTATCAACCCGCGATGGGCGGATACAAGAGCTTGGTGGACGATCCGAAATTTTTCGCCGCGCCGGATGGAAAGCGCAATCCGCGCGCGGAACTCGAGGCGGACATCGCCGCCTTTTTTGAAACGCCGGGAACCAACGATCTCGAACACGCCGTTTGCCGGTTCAACGCGCGATTCCATTGGTTGGATGAGGCGCTGAAGTTCGATCGCGCGAAGTTGCCTGTGAGCGACTGCGCGCCGTTTCAGAGGGTTTATGATTATCTCAAGCCGCGTTCCGTGGCGTTGATTTATCCGGCGGCGTTCATGAACGGGCCGGCTTCGATGTTCGGCCACACGTTGCTGGTGTTCGATTCGGCGGATCAGAACCGGTTGCTTTCGCGGGCGGTCAGCTATGCGGCGAAGACGCGGCCGATCTTTGGGCCGTTTTTCGCCTTCGCGGGAATCTTCGGCTTGTATCCCGGCTATTTCGCTTATCAGGCCTATTACGAAAAAGTGGAGCAGTATGGCGACATCGGACACCGCGACGTTTGGGAATATGACCTCGATTTCACGCAGCCCGAAATTGATCGCATGATGCGCCATGCGTGGGAGCTCCAGAACATTTTCAGTTGGTACTATTTTTTCGACGAAAATTGCGCCTACAACCTGCTTTACATTTTGGATGTGGGCCGCCCTTCGTTGGGTCTCACGGACAAGCGCTCGTGGTTTGTGATTCCTGTGGACACGGTGCGGCAGATTTCCCGGGCGGGCATTGTGGCGGAGGTGAAATACCGTCCGTCTTCCGTGAGCAAAATCAAACACATCGCGGGTTTGTTGAATGACGGGGAGCGCGAGTTGGCGCTCGACCTTGCGCGCGGGAGCCGAAAGCCTTCCGATGTTGCGGAACGGGTGGCGAGCACGAATGACCAGCAGGCGATTCTCGATTTGGCCGCGGAATACACGCAGTTTCTCTACACGGAAAAAAAGTTGCCGAAAGAGGTCTATTCGGGGCGTTTCATCGGATTATTGAAGGCCCGGAGCAAATTGGGGAAAGCTTCGGCGGAGCAGTACGACATTCCGGTTCCGCCGCGGCCGGACTTGGGCCATGGGTCGGTGAAGTTGTCGCCGGGGTTCGGATTTCGAGAGGGCGATCCTTTCGCATCGGTGCGATGGCGAATCGCGTACCATTCCTTGTTGGATAATGACGCCGGGTTCACGCGCGGGGCGCAGATTCAGTTTTTGAATACGGAGGCGCGGTACGATTTCGAGTCCGCCCGCGCGCGATTGCAGTCGTTCGACCTGGTGGATGTTTTTTCGCTTTCGCCGCGCGACGATTTTTTCAAGCCGGAGTCGTGGAAGTTTCGCTTTGGTGTGGAGCAGTCGGGCTTCAGGGGCGAAGAGGACGACTTGCTTGTGCGCGCGAACACAGGCGCGGGGCGGGCTTGGGGCGTGCGCGATTCCGGCGTGGTTTATGCGATGGTGGATGCGGATGCGCATCTTGGAAATTATTACGCGGCGGATTGGGCGGTGGGCTTGGGGCCGTCGGTGGGCGCGATGGTCATGGTGAACAAGGATTGGAAGCAGTTGATTCAAGCGCGGGCACTATATTTTGAACCGAAGGCGGATTTCTGGCGTTCCTCAATTTCCTGGGCGCAGGATTATCGGCTGGCGCGCGATGTGAGCGTGAGCCTGGAGTTGTCGCGCGCGGAAAACGACGGGCGCGAAATCAACGAGGGGCAGCTTCGCCTGAACGTTTACTTCTAGAGAAATCTGCCCACCACGTGTCGTAGATGTTGGCGAGCCAAATGGCGACGACGAGCGCGAAGGGGGTTTTCAGCGAGATGAGCGAGTCGCGCAAAGTGGAGGGATCAAGAATTCCGTTCCAGACGGCGCGAACGGTTATGATGCATAGCCCGACGAAAAAGATCGTGAAGCTGATGGAATAGACCATGCCCCAGAAAATGCGTTTCTGCATGAATTGCCCGACGCCGGGATAGATGAGGGCGGACATGAGGAGGCGTGTGCGAGGGGTGCTCATCGAAGGGCGGGCGTTTGCGCCATTTCCTGCGCGGTTCGTCCAATCATGGTGTAAGGTCCGGTCCAGTCCACATGGACATCCACAAGCTGGCCGAGCCGGTCGGATGCGTCTTCAAAGAACGTGACCTTCCCGTGCCGCGTGCGCCCGCGCCATTTGCCTTTGTAGTGGCTTTCGACGAGCACCTCGACGGCGCCTCCTCGATAAATCAGGTTGCGTCGGTCGAGGATTTCGCGTTGAAGATTTTCCAGAACTTCCCACCGGCGGTGCTTTTCTTCGGGCGAAATATCGTCCACCATTTTTCGCGCAGCGATGGTCTTGGGGCGCGTGGAGTATTTCGAAATGTGGACTTTGTCGAATTCGAGGTCCCGCATGATCTGGAACGTGTCCATGAATTGCGTTTCAGTTTCGCCGGGAAAGCCCACAATGATGTCGGTGTGGATGGCGGCGCCGGGGATGAACCGGCGAATTCGCGCGACGAGATCGCGGAATTGTTCGTGCGTATAACCGCGTCGCATGCGATCGAGCACTTCGTTGTTCCCCGACTGAAGGGCGACTTCGATTTGCGGGCAGATTTTTGGGGTGGCCGCGACGGTTTCCAGAATTGCCTCCGTCATGTAGTTCGGATGACTGGTGAGGAAGCGGATGCGGTCAATGCCTTCAACTCGCGCGGCGGCTTTGAGCAGTCGGGAGAGATCGGTGCCGTCGCCGAAGTCCGTGCCGTAGCGGTCCACAATCTGGCCGAGGAGCATGATTTCGCGGATGCCCTGGCGCGCGAGAGATTCGATCTCGCGGAGAATTTCCGGCATGGGGCGGCTGCGTTCCGCGCCACGGCGGTAGGGGATGACGCAGAAGGTGCAGGCATGCGAGCAGCCGAGAACGATCGGGACGTGCGCGGTGAAGGTCTGGCCGAGGAGGTCGTGCGGCAAAGGCAGGTCGTCATCCTGGAGAGCGTCCCGGAGCGCGCGATGTCGGCTTTCTTCCGCGCGCGTGTCTTCGATCAGGCCGCGCGTTTGGAGATGATCCAACAACGGAGCGGTTTCGGAGGGCGACAGGAAGACATCCACGAAGGGGAATCGCTGTTTGAGCGCGGGCGCCTCGCGCATGCCGACCATGCAGCCCATGAGCGCGATGGTCATGTCGGGATAGTGAGCCCGCTTGAAGGCGCCGATGGAGGAAAGGCGGCTGGCGGCTTTGTCTTCGGCCTGTTGGCGGACGACGCAGGTGTTCAACACGACAACATCGGCATCTTCGGCCTTGGGGGCGGGAGCATAGCCGGAAAATTCAAGTTGTTGCGCGAGACGGCGGGAGTCCGCGTCGTTCATCTGGCAACCGATCGTCCAAATGTGGTATCTTTTCGGCATGGGTTTTGACTTTTACACTTTGGTTGCGGGATGAGCAGCATTTTTTACAGGCAATACAAAGAGCAGCAAGCAAAGGTGTCGCCGCCGAAGGTGAGCGATGAACGGTTGCGCCAGAACGCCTTGTCGGCGTCATCCGGGTTGACCGCGACTCCGAAAGACTTTGACTGGGTCGCAAAGAATATTCCCTGCCAGGCGGCGTGTCCGGCGGGAACGGATATTCCGGCCTATCTTGAGGCGATTGCGCATGGGGATTTCGACAGGGCCTATCGGATTAATTTGCGCGACAATGTTTTTCCGGCGGCGCTGGGGCGCGTGTGCACGCGTCCGTGCGAACCGGCGTGCCGGCACGGGTGGAAGGGATTGGGCGAGTCGGTGGCCATTTGTTTTTCAAAGCGCTCGGCTGCGGATTTCATGAAGTCGAAAACGCCGGTGGTCCTCGATCCCTATTTCGGGCCGTCCGGCAAGTCCGTTGCTGTGGTCGGCGGCGGCGTGGCGGGGCTGGCCGCGGCGCGCGAGCTTGCGCTGCGGGGGCATCGCGTGACGGTGTTTGAACGGGAGGCGAAGGCCGGCGGATTGATGTTGCAGGGCATCCCTCATTTTCGGCTGCCGCGCGAGGTGGTGGAGCGCGAAATCGAGCAGGTGCGGCTTTGCGGCGTGGAGATCAAGTGCGGCCGCGCGTTGGGCGCGCAGGTGCAGTTGGACGAACTGTTGCGGACGCACGATGCCGTGGTGCTCGCCATGGGCACACACAAGCCGGCGATGCCGGAAATTGAGGGCGCGCAACTGAACGGTGTCCGGCACGGCCTTGAGTTTTTGCGAGAGGCGAATGGGTCGGGCGTTTCCCTGGCGGGCGCGAAGGTGGTGGTGATCGGCGGTGGATTCACCGCCACGGACTGCGCGCGCAGCGCGAAGCGCCTCGGCGCGGCGTCGGTGCGGATGCTCTACCGCCGGTCGGAGCGCGAGATGTATATCACGCCCGGTGAAGTGGCGGAGATGAAACGCGAGGGCATTCAGTTTGAAACCAGGGCCTTGCCGCTGTCGTTCGTCGGGGGCGCGGGACGTGTTGAGGCTGTGCGTTTTATCCGCACGCGGGAGAGCGCGCCGGATGAACAGGGCCGCCGGATGTATGAGCCGGCGCCCGGCTCTGAATTTGATGTGCCGGCGGACGTTGTTTTGTTGGCGACCGGTCAGCGCGCGGATGAAGGAGGCACGGAGGGAAAAACGGCGGATAAGCTTTTCAGAGCGGGCGACTTTCGAACCGGCCCGGCGTCGTTGATTGACGCGATTGCGGATGGCAAAGCCGTCGCAAGCCGCGTGGACCAGTTTTTGATGGGGGAAGCGCGGATGGTGAACGCCGTGCTCATTGAGGAGGCCGAGTCCACGGGTCGCACGCGCGAGATGGATGCGATTGCGCGCCAAACCATGCCGGAGCTGCCGGTGAACGAGCGGGCGGCGACCGAGGAAGTGGAGTTGGGGTTGGACAAAAAGGCCGCGCAAACGGAGGCGTCGCGATGCTACGTTTGCAGTTATAAATTTGAAATAGATAACGACCTGTGTATTTATTGCGACCGCTGCCTGAAGGTGAAGCCGGTTGAGACATGCATTGTCAAAATCAGCGCGTTGGAATATGCGCCCGATGGACGAATCACGGGCTATCGTCGTTCCACGGGCAATAGCGATTACAACATGCTCTACATTGACCAGTCGCAGTGTATCCGCTGCGGGGCCTGCAAAGAGGTTTGTCCGGTCGAGTGCATTTCGCTTCAGAAAGTCAGTCTGGTGAAGGTGAATCCAAAGGAATTGAACGTATGAAAAAATGGATTGTTGCGATTTTTGCCGTCAGCGCGTTGTGCGCGTGGGCGCTTAATGTGGGCGACCCGGCGCCGGACTTTGAGGCGGAGAGCACGGGCGGGACGGTGCGCCTTTCGGATTATGCCGGGAAATGGCTGGTGCTTTATTTCTTCCCGAAAGCCGGAACAACCTTGTGCACGCGCGAGGCTTGTTCGATGCGCGATGGGCATGACCAGTTGAGCGCCGAAAATGCCGTGGTGCTCGGGTGCAGCTTTGACAGCCTCGCCGAGCAGAAGAAGTTCAAGGCGGAGCAGAACTTGAATTTCGAGCTGATCAGCGACACGAATCGCGTGCTGGCGAAAGCGTATGGGGCGCAAAGCAAGTTTTTGCCCATACCTGATCGCAAGACGTTCGTGATCAGCCCCGACGGAAAAATCGCGCGCATAATCACCAAAGTGGATGTCAGCGGGCATGCCGGCGAGGTGGCGGGCGTTTTGAAGGAATTGCAGACTCAAAAGTGAGTCGTGGACGAGCAACCGCCCAAACGAGTTATCCGCCTTTCGTCGCCGTTTCGCGATCCGGTGGGGCGCGCGGTGTTCGCGACGATTCGCGGAGCGATTGAGAAAGCGCTGGCGATTGACCAGATCAATCACACCTATTTTCGCGCCGCGAGCAAAACCGACAGCCGGCATTTCAGCGAAAAAGTTCTCGAAGTTCTCAATGTGAACTGGCGGGTCGCCGAGGCCGACCTGGCGCGCATTCCCAAAACCGGACCGCTGGTGGTGGTGGCGAATCACCCCTTCGGCGGAATCGAGGGCATCCTTCTCTCCGCGCTGCTTCACTCCGTTCGCCCGGATGTGAAGCTGATGGCGAATTTTCTGCTCGAAAAGCTGCCCGCCTTTCGCGACTCGTTTATTTTCGTGAATCCCTTTGGCGGCGAGTCGGCCAAGCGCGCCAATCTCAAAGGGGTGAAGGATTCCATTCAATGGCTGCGCGATGGACATGCGCTCGGCGTTTTTCCCGCCGGCGAAGTCTCGCACATCCGCCTGTTGCGGGGCGGCGTGACGGATTCGGAATGGGCGGAGAGCATCGCCCGATTGATTCGAAAGACGGAGTCCCCAACGTTGCCGCTGTTTTTCAAAGGTTCGAACGGGCTTCTGTTCAACTTGCTGGGACTGGTTCATCCGCGATTGCGCACTGCCATGCTGCCGAATGAGCTGGTCAACAAGCGCGACAAGGAGATCGAGATCCGAATCGGGAATCTCATCCCGTTCAACAAGTTGAGCGAGTTCACGAAAGATCGGGAGTTGATGGATTACTTGCGCATGCGGACCTACTACCTTCAGAACCGCCCCGCGCCGGCGCGCAAGCGGCGGAAATTTCCGTTGCCAGCACGCGCGCCGAAGACGGAGCAGAAGCCGGTTGCCGAGGCCGTGCCGCCGGAGTTGTTGGAGCGGGATATTCAAGCCCTGCCGGTGGATTGCGCGTTGGTGAAACAGAATGATTATCTCGTTGTGTGCGCGCGGGCGGATCAGTTGCCGAATGTGATGCGCGAAATTGGGAGGCTTCGCGAGCTGACTTTTCGCGAGGCGGACGAGGGCACAGGGGAACCCCTGGACCTCGATCGCTTTGACGAGTTTTATTTGCATCTCTTGCTGTGGAACTCCGCGAAGCGAGAAGTGGTGGGCGCGTATCGGCTGGGGCCGAGCGATTTGATTCTGGAGCGGTTCGGGAAGCGCGGCTTCTACACGAGCACGTTGTTCCGCTATCGGTCGCGGCTGCTGAAGCAGATCAATCCCGCGCTTGAAATGGGGCGGTCATTCATTCGCAAAGAATATCAACGCAGCTTCTTTCCGCTGATGTTGCTTTGGCGGGGCATTGGAAGTTATGTGGTGAGCAATCCCCGCTATAAGATTCTTTTCGGCCCGGTGAGCATCAGCTACGACTATCATTCGAGCACCCGGCGGCTGTTGGTGAAGTTTCTCAAGAAGCACAGCTTTGAACCCGACCTCTCGCGGATGGTGCGTCCACGCGCGCCGCTGCGCCCCAATCCTGTGGCGGCGTGGAAAGCCCGGCGCGCGCCCATGGTCGCGGATGATTTGGAAGATGTGGAGTCGCTCATTGCGGATGTCGAGGCCCGGCAGAAGGGCGTTCCGATTCTTCTTCGGCAGTATTTGAAGCTTGGGGGCAAGCTCGTGAGTTTCAACGTGGACTCATCCTTCAGCAACGTGTTGGATGGATTGATCTTGGTAGATTTGAGCCAGTCCGATCCCAAGGCTCTGGAACGTTATTTGGGCAAGGAAGGCGTGCGGTCCTTCATGTCCTTTCACGGGCGGACTTTGCCGTTGGTTTGATCGCGTTTTTGCGGACTAAAGGGCAGACGTTTTGGTGTGCAAATGTTCAAAAATGCGATAGAGTGCCCGCCAGCGATGAGCAGCGAGCCTCACAGAGACCCTCGTTCGGTGGGCGGAAAGAGACAGACGGTTCGCAATTCGGCGAACAACCTCATTCACTTCACCGCGCAAGCTGCGCTAAAATCAAAAGATGTCCGAGTCCGGCGGGTGTTGAAACTTCTCGATGCGAATCCCGCTCTGCGGTTGCCAACGCTCGCGCGTCACGTGCATTTGAGCCAGTCGCGTCTCGAATTCATTTTCAAAATGAGCACCGGACAAACGCTGGCGTCGTATGTTCTCGCGGTGCGGTTAGCTCACGCTGCGTCGCTGCTTCAGCAGAGTGGTTTGCATGTGAAGGAGGTCGCGTCGAAGGCCGGATATTCTCACGCGACCAGTTTTGTGCGGGCGTTCAAACGGCATTTTGGCATCAAACCCCGCGCCTATCGCCTGAAAAATCGCGCGCGGCGTCCCCAATAGCCCCGAAATAGTCAGTGGGTTCTGCTAATTGTTTGTCGTTGATGAATGATCTCGCGTGGCGTTGCATGGAGGTTGGGCAGCCGGGGTGGAGTCGGGGAATAGAACTCCGCCCGTGGAGGATGCAACGCGATGTTAGTTGGCGTGGGTCTCCTCGCGCTTGGCGCGATTATCATGTTTATTATTGTGCATGACGAGACGCACCGGAAATAGGTCCGGTTTGCGAGCTGCGCGCCCGCCCCGCTCCGTCGCGTTTTTGGGCCGTCATGCGCAACAAGAGACTTCGCCTTCCTTCAGATGGGGAAAGAGTTTTCCCGCGACGGCGCTGAGCTGAGATTGGAGGACGCCGATTTCGATAAAGCCGTCGGCTTCGCTTTGCGCGACGGCGACTTCCACGGCCAGGCCGCCGGTGGGGCTTAGGACGATGACCTTCGGCGAACGCCGCGTTGATTTCAATTGCAGGGCCAATTCCAATCCACTTTCCCGCCCAAGGAACATGTCCACCAGCACGAGGTCAGGCTTGTAGCGACGCATTTTCCGCAACGCTTCGGCGATGGTTCCTGCAGTGTGGAGAGATTGGACGTGAGGGCAGGTGTAGGCCATGGACTCGAGGAGCTTCTTCAGCTTTGCGGAAGGCGTGGCGAGCAGAACGCGCAAAACGCCGCTTTTCATTTTTTCCATGGTTCGACGTTCGCATTCCGTCGGGCAAGCGTGAATCCGGTTGATGCTGTAGTGCGCGGGGGGAAACCCTGTAGGGGAAAGCCCGATGCGCCGTCCGGGTCAGGCATCCACGATGCGGTTGCGAATCGCATAGCGGACGATTTCGCTGACGGAGTGCAGGTTGAGCTTTCGCATCAGATTGGCGCGATGCGTTTCGGCTGTTTTTGTGGAGATGCCGAGCCGCCCCGCGATCTCTTTGGTGCTGTGGCCTTCGGCGATCAACTGCACAATTTCACGTTCGCGCGCGGAAAGCGGGCCTTCATTCAGGTCGGTCGTTGCGCCGGACGAGAGCGTCTGGAGCAGGATCTCCGCGACGCGCGAGGTGAAGAAGGGTTTGCGTTGCGAGACGTGGGTGATGGCTTGCACGAGGAGGTCGCCGGCATCGGTCTTGAGCATGTAGCCGCGCGCGCCCGCCGCGATCACTTCGCGGACGAGTTGCTCGGAGTCGTGCATGGAGAGGATCAAGACTTCAATTTCGGGGCTGCGCTTTTTCAACAGCCGCGTGGCTTCCAGGCCGTTGAGCAGTGGCATGCTGATGTCCATCACGACGACATGGGGGGCGGTCCGCGCCGCGAGGTCGAGCGCGGCGCGTCCGTTTTCAGCTTCGCCGCAGATTTCCCAGCCGGGGTGCGATTCGATAATGGAGCGCAAGCCTCGCCGAAAAACGACGTGATCGTCCGCGATCAAGATGCGCGTCGGATTCATGCGGAGTCCGTGGTGATGGGGAGGGTCGCGGTGACGCAGGCGCCGCCGGCGGGGCGGAGGGCAAGTTCGAGACGGCCGCCGAGCTGACGCATGCGTTCGCGCATGCCTTGAAGTCCGACGCCGAGGGCGGAATCAATCGTGACGCCTTCGGGCACGCCGCGGCCTCGATCTTCAACCGTGAGCGCGATGGAGCGCCCGTCAACGGTCAGGCGCACGGAGGCTGTGGGGCTTTGGGAGTGGCGGTGAACATTGCTCAACGCTTCCTGCAAGATGCGAAAGAGGGCGAGTTCCTGGTCAGGGGTGAGGCGCGGGAAATTGGGCGCGATTTCCAAGTCCACCCGGATGTGGCTGCGGCGCGAGAAACCGTCGGCGTAGTCGCGGATGGCATCGGTCAGGCCCAGTTCATCCAGCAGCGGGGCGTGGAGAAGATACGACAGCGTTCGCACCTCCGAGGTGCATTGTTCGACGGCGGCGCGGCAGTCCGCGAGAACCGTTTGCGCGCGACTTGGTTGCGTTGCGATGAGGGTCTGGAGTTGGGCGAGGTTCATGCCGAGCGCCGCGAGATTCTGCGCGGTCACGTCGTGCAATTCGCGCGCGATGCGCCGGCGCTCGTCGTCTTGAACCTTGAGGAGGCGTCCGGATAATTCGCGCAGGCTCTGGTCCGTGCGATTGCGCTCAATGGCATAGCGGATGGCGCGCGTGAGTGTCTCGCGGCTGGCGTCCTCTTTGACGATGAAGTCTTGCGCGCCTTCGCGAACGGCGCGCATCGCGAGGGTTTCGTCATCCACGGCGGTGAGGATGATGATGGGCGCTTTGGGCGCGGCGGCTTGGATTCGCTGAAAGGTGAGGAAGCCGGATGTTTCGGGCAGGCCCAGGTCGAGCAGAATCACATCGGGCGTGGATTGCCGGAGCAGGCGCAGGCCTTCGGCAAGATTTTGCGCGGAGGTCAATTGAAACCGGCCGGGCGATTGGCGGATTAGCGTGTCGTGAATAATGAAGCGATAGGCTTCGCTGTCTTCGATCAACAGCACCTTTGCGGGTTGTGTGGCGGCGTTGTGCACGGCTTCACTTGTCGGCGGGGCGCCCCAGCAGGGTGTTCACCGCGCGCACGGCGCCGGCGATGCAGTCGGGAATTCCGATGCCGCGATAGGAGCTGCCGATGAGGTGAAGGCCGGGCAGCGATGCCGCAGCGCGAGATTCCATTTCGGACACCCGATCCAAGTGGCCGACGTCATATTGTGGATTGCCGCGCGCCCACCGGAAGACCCGGCTGATGATCGGGTCGTGCTGGATGCCGAACATCGTTTCATATTCACGCCGCACGAGGTTCACCAATGCGTCGTCCGAAAGCAGCGCCTTTTCCTCCGCGCCGGGGCCGCCGACGAAGGCGCGAAGCAAGACCGAGTCTTCGGGCGCGCGGTGGCGGAATTTGACTGACGACCAAGTGCAGGCCATGAGGTCTCTCTTCTCGTTGCGCGGGATCATGACGCCATAGCCGTCGAGTCGGCAAGTGGATGGAATTTCGCTGCGAAGGTAGCCAAAGGAGACCGTCGCCGTTGAAACAAAGCGGATGGCGTCGAGTTTCGTGGCCAGCCCGGCATCGAGCGGGCGGAGCAGGTCGGCGGCTTGCCACGCGGGCGCGGCGCAGATGACGTGTTCGGATTCGATCGCGCCCTGCGGTGTTGCGATGCGCCATCGCGCGTTGGATCGCTCCAGAGACAGCGCCGGCGCGTTCAGGCGAATCTCGCCGCGAATTTGATCGCGAAGGGCCTGGACCATGCCGTCGAGTCCGCCGCGAATGGAGTTGAAGATGGCGCCGGATGCCGCGAGTGGATTGACGGGGTGCGGGCGTTTGCGCCCCGCGCGGGCGGCTTTGATGAGGCTGCCGTGGTCGCGCTCCATTTGCGCGAAGCGCGGGAAGGTTCCGAGAATGCTCATGCGTTCGGGGTCGGAGACGTAAATGCCGGCCATCATCGGGCCTGCGATTTTGGCCAGGCATTCTTGCCCGAATCGGCGGCGAATGAACGAGGCGAGGCTCTCGTCATGCAACGTGGTTTTCCGCGGGAGGATGAAATCGAGACCCATCCGCATTTTGCCCAGGGGCGAAATCAGGGGCGTTTTGAGGAACGGCCAGACTTCACTGGGAATGGTCAGGCGGAATCCGCCGGGAAATTGAATCAAGCGGTTGCGTTGCCAGACATAGACGTTGCGCTGCGTTTGATTGGAGGGGATGAGTTGGTCGCCGAGTCCGAGGTCGTGGCAGAGGCGCAACCCGGCGGGTTTGTCGGTGACGAAGGAGTCCGGGCCACCTTCGATGTTGAAGCCGTTGATGTGGTCGGTGAGGATCTTTCCGCCCAGCCGATCCGACGCCTCCAAAACGGTGATCTCGAAAGTATCTCCGCCTTGCCGCTGAAGGTAATAGGCGGCGGAGAGGCCGGCTATGCCGGCTCCGATGATCGTGACGCGCTTCATCTGGCCGAATTCACGTGCACATAGTCCACGAGGCGGCGGACGTTATCCACCGGCGTGTGTTGCAGAACGCCGTGACCGAGATTGAAGATGTGTCCCGGCCGGCCCGCAGCGCGGTTCAGGATGTCGGCGGCGCGGTCTTCCAAGACCTCGGGCGAAGCGAGCAAGACGGCGGGGTCGAGGTTGCCTTGAAGGGTCGCGTCTTCGCCGAATTGCGCCCAGAGCGCATCGAGGCTCGCGCGCCAATCCACGCTCAACACGTCCGCGCGGGTGTCGCGGAGCAACGAGGCATAGGCGGTTGTGCCGGTGCTGAAGTAGATGAAGGGCACGCGCGAGACGGCGCGGGAGCGGTCGGTGATTTTTTGGATGTAGGGCAGGGCGTATTCGCTGAAGTCGTGGGGGGAGAGGACGCCGGCCCAGCTATCGAAAAGCTGCACGGCGTCCGCGCCGGCGCAGACCTGGTCGCGGAGAAACGCGCCGATGAGGCTGCTGAGTTTTTCCATCAGTTTCAGCCACGCCTTTGGTTCGCGATACATGAATTGCTTTGCGCAGGCGAAGTCGCGGGAGGCGCGGCCTTCGATGGCGTAGCACGCGAGGGTGAAGGGCGCGCCTGCGAATCCGATCAGCGGGCGGTCGCCGAGCGCTTTCTTGGCCAGTTGAATGGCGTCCAGCGTGAAGCCCATGGTTTCGCGCGGCGGACGCACGTGCAGGCGGTCCACATCGGCCTCGCTGCGGATGGGGTTGCTGATCGCGGGGCCTTCGCCGGCCACAAATTCGACTTCGAGGCCCATGCTTTCGAGGACGATGAGGATGTCGGAAAAAATAATCGCGGCGTCGAGATCGAACGCCTGCATCGGTTGCAGGGTGACTTCGGCGGCCACCTCCGGCTTCCGGACCATTTCGAGAATGGACGGAAATTTTTCCCGCAGCTTTTGATATTCGGGCATGTAGCGTCCCGCCTGGCGCATCAGCCAGATGGGCGTGCAATCGGTGGGTTCGTGGCGGCAGGCTTTGAGAAATCGTGTTTTCATGAAGTTTTGCTTTGCCAGGCGGCGCGGCCAATGAAGAAGGGACCGAGCTGTTCGAGAAATTCGGAGGTTTGACGGGTTTTGCGCATGGCTTGAACCATGGCGGAGAGCGGGAAGAGTTCTTTGCTGATGAGTCCGATGATGAAGTCGTTGTCGTTTTTGTCCAGTCCGCGGCAGTCGAGGCGGATATCCTGTCCGAAGTCGCCGGCGCTGAACGATGCGCCGAGTTTGCCGTGCTCGCCGAGAATTTCGCGCTGTTCTTCTTTCGGCAATTTTTCGAAGGCGCCTTTTCGTCGGAGGGGATACCACATGGACCAGGGTGTTGCGGGATTCGTCACGCGCTGGAGGGAGCGCTTCAGGAGCACGTGTTCCAAATCTTTTTCGTAGCCGATGGCGTAGGTGCGGCCGAACATGGTGAATTCCGGCTTGAAGGTCAGGTCGGCGAAGGCGGAGTGATTGAAGAAGTCGCGCAATTCCGTGATGAAGAAATCCGGCTGTTCGTGACCGATAACGAGGCCGACGCCTTGCGGGTCGTTGATGTCCACATAGAGCGCGCCTTGCAAGCGGCTGCGCGCGAGGGCGGATTTCAACGGCTCGAGATCGCGGCAACCGCCAAAGGCTTGCAGTTGCATGAACAGCCGGCGGTTCAGGGACTGGGGTTGGCCGGACGCATCGCGCCCTTTTTCGCTCAGGTCGGGTATTTGCGGTTCGTTGGTCATAGGTCTTTCAACGCTTGTTCAAAGGCGCTCGCGGCAATTGCGAGCGCGGCATCATCGTGGGCCACCGAGAGAAAAGCCACTTCAAAGGGTGAGGGCGGCAAATAGACCCCCGCGGTCAACAGGCGATGGAATAGGGTAACATATTTTTCCTTCTTTGTCAGCAGCACTTCGTCGAAATCGCGCGGGGCGCGGTCGGCGAAGAATATGGAAAAGATGCTGCCGAAGCGCGGCGCGACGATGCCGGGCCGCGCAATTTTCGCCGCGAGGTCCTGCGTCATGGCGGCGAGCGAATCGTAGGGGTTCAGTTTTTGAAGCGTGCGCAGCGTCGCCAGGCCGGCGGCCACCGAAACGGGATTTCCGCTCAACGTGCCCGCTTGATAAATATCGCCCAACGGGGCGAGTCGCTCCATCGCATCGGCGCGCCCGCCGACGGCGCCGACGGGCATGCCGCCGCCGATGATTTTCCCGAGGCAGGTCAGGTCCGGGCGCACGCCGCAGATTTTTTGATAGCCGCCGAACGTGAAGCGGAAGCCGGAAATCACTTCGTCGAAGACAAGCAGCGCGCCCGAGGCGTCCGCCTGTTCGCGGAGGAAAGAGAGGAATCCCGGCTCCGGCATCATCAGTCCGACGTTGGCCGCAACCGGCTCCACAAAAATGGCGGCGAGATTGCGCCCGTGTTCGCGCACGAGCTGCGCCACATCTTCGCGGTGATTGTAGCGGGCGACGAGGGTGTGTTCGGCGTAGGAAGCGGGGACGCCCGCGGAGGATGCGGAGGCGATGCCGGCGACGCCGCTGCCGGCTTTGACGAGCATGCCGTCGGAGTGGCCGTGATAGCAGCCGCTGAATTTCAAAATTTTGTCGCGCCCGGTGAAGCCGCGCGCCACGCGGACAGCCGTCATGCACGCTTCGGTGCCGGAACTGACGAGGCGAACGCGCTCCATGCTCGGGATGGCCGCGCGGAGGAGTTCGGCCAGCTCGATTTCGGCTTCCGTCGTGACCGCATAGCTGGTGCCGCGCTGGGCGGCGTCGGCGATGGCTTCGGTCACTGCGGGGTGCGCGTGGCCGAGAATCATCGGGCCGAAAGACTGGCAAAAATCAATCAAGCTCCGCCCATCCACGGTTTCGAGGCGCGCGCCCGAAGCGCGGCGGGCGAAGATCGGCTCGCCGCCGACTGATCGAAAGGCGCGCACGGGGCTGTTGACGCCGCCGGGCATGACGGCTTCGGCTCGCTGTTTGAGATTGGAGTGCATGGGGCGGAGTGTTCCCATCACCGGATAATTTTCCAGCCTTTTCTTGCCTCAAGAAGCGCCGGCGCGCTTCGTCAGGTGGATTTGGGGTTGCGTTTGCGCCAATCGCTGAAGAGGGTGTAAACAACCGGAACGAGGAGCAGCGTCAAGAACGTGCTCGTGAGAAGCCCGCCAACGGCGGCAACGCCCATCGGGCGGCGGCTTTCGCTGCCCGCGCCGAAGCCGATGGCGATGGGGAGAATGCCGAGAATGGTCGAGAAGCTGGTCATCAGGATGGGGCGAAAACGGATGAGTCCGGCGTTCAACATCGCATCCATCGCGCTCTTGCCCTGGCCCATTTGCTGGTTGGCGAATTCGACGAGCAGGATCGAATTTTTCGTCGCGAGTCCGATGAGGAGCACGATGCCGATTTGGCTGAAGAGGTTGATGTTCATCGCGGGGATGCGCGGAATGATGGATGAGAGGATGTGGGCGATTTTGGGCGGGTTCGGCGCGTAGTGCGCCCATCCATACATGGCGGCGCCGAGTGTGTTCACGCCATTGAGCATCCACAGCAGCCCGAAGGCGCCGATGGCGGCGAGGGGGAGCGTGAGCATGATGGTGAAGGGGTGGAGCAGGCTCTCGAATTGAGAGGCGAGGACCATATAGACGACGATGAGGGCGAGGACGACGACGAAGATGAATCCTTTGCCGGCGTCTTCGAGGTCGGAGGCTTCGCCGGCCCATTCGTAGCGGAGTCCGGGGAAGTCCTGATGGAGCACGCTTTCGGTCCGCTTCATGGCGGTGCCGAGCGGCAGGCCGATGGGTGTGCCTTCAATCGTGGAGGAACGGAACCGGTTGTAGTGATTGATCGCGGTTGGACCCGCGCCGCTCTCGTAGTGGACGAGGTTGCTGAGTTGAATGAGCTGGCCGCCGGCGCTGCGCACGTAGAGACGGTCGAGGTCAGAGGGGGTCAGGCGGGAGGCCCGATCGAGTTGCGCGATGACATCGTATTGTTTGCCGCCGATTTTGATGTGGCTGAGGTCCAACCCGCCGAATAGAATTTGGAGCGCGCGCGAAATCTCCTGCACGGAGACGCCGAGGACGGCGGCCCGATCGCGGTCAATGTTCACGCGCAATTCCGGTTTGGTCACTTCATAAGTCGAGCGCACGTTGCTCAAAAAACCGGCGGCCTGCAATTTGGCGACGAGTTCCTGCGAAGTGCGGTTCAAGCGGTCGAGGTCCTGCTCCTGGATCACGAGTTGAAACGGCTGGCCGAAACCGAACGAGACGGCTTTGGGAATGATGGGGAAGGATAGCGCGCCTTCGACTGAGCCGAAGAGTTGAGCGCCGATGCCGAAGGGGCCGCCGACGATGTCGGTGACGCCGCGCTCTCGTTCATCTTTCAACTTCATGAAGAGAAAGGCTTCATTCGCTTTGCCGGGGCCGCTGTGGGCCATGGCGAGCGCGGAGAAATATGAATCCACTTCGGGCGTGTTGCGCGTGATGGTTTCGACTTTCTGGAGCATGCGGTCGGTGTATTCGCTCGTGGAGCCTTCGGGGGCAATGGTGAAAACGAGCAAGCGGCCCTTGTCCTCTTCGGGGAGGAAGTCGGAGGCGAGCTGTGTGTAGATCCACGTCGTGACGCCCACGAGCGCGAGCGCGGAGAGGATCACCGTTTTGCGGTGGCCCAGCGACCAGCGCAGGAGCTTTTCATAGTGCCGGTTCAAGCGGTCGAAGCGACGTTCGAAAAAGGAGAAGAGGCGGCCGTGTTGGCGGTCGTGGGTGGATCGCAGGATGCGCGCGGAGATCATCGGGGTGAGCGTGAGGGCGACAAACGCGGAGATGAGCACGGAGCCGGAGAGCGCGATGGCAAATTCGATGAAGAGACGTCCGGTCACGGTGGTTTGAAAGGCGAGGGGAATGAAGACGGCGCAGAGCGAGAGCGTCACGGCGATGACGGCGAAGCCGATTTCGCGCATGCCTTTGAACGCGGCCTCCATCGGGGCCATGCCTTCTTCGATGTGGCGGTAGATATTTTCGAGCACGACGATGGAGTCATCCACGACGATGCCGATGGCGAGCACGAGCGCGAGCATGGTGAGGATGTTGACCGAATAGCCCATGACGCTCAGGACGATGTAGGTGCCCATGATGGCGACGGGGATCGTGAGGATGGGGATGAGGGTGGATCGCACGTCGCGCAGGAAGATGAAGATGGTGACGGCGACGAGGAAAAACGCGATGCCCAGGGTGACCCAGACTTCATGAATGGATTGTTCGACAAAAATGGATTCGTCGTAGGGCAGGGCAGTTTCAACGCCTTTGGGCAGCAGCGGGATCAGCGCGGCGAGTTCCTTTTTGATGCCCTTGGCGACTTCGATCGTGTTGGCCTTCGACTGTTTGACAATGCCGAGTCCGACCGCGGGTTTTGAGTTGAACCGCGCGAGGGAGCGTTCGTCTTCCACGCCGATCTCGGCGTGGCCGATATCCTGAAGTCGGACGAACGAGTCGCCGGATCGTTTGATGACGAGGTGGTTGAACTCCTCGGCGGTCTTCATTTCGCCGCGGGTCTGAATCGAAATTTCCCGGTTGAGACCTTCGATGCGTCCGCTGGGCAAATCGAGATTTTCGCTTTTTAGCGCGAGGTCCACGTCGCTGATGGTCACTTGGTGCGCGGCCATCTTATCGGCGTCGAGGCGGAGGCGCATGGCATAGCGCTTCGCGCCGCCGATGAAAATTGAACTGACGCCTTTCACCGTCTGGAGTCGGTCTTTCATCTGGTTTTCGGCCATCGTGGTGAGTTCAAGCGTCGAGAATTGGTCGCTGAAGAGCGAAATCCAGATCACGGGATTCGCGTCGGCGTCCTGTTTGGTGACGACCGGCTCCTGAATATCTTCGGGCAAGGTGCCGCGCACGCGCGAGACGCGATCGCGCACGTCCTGTGCGGCCAGCTCGATGTCGCGAGAGAGGTCGAATTCCACCGTGATGCTGCTGACCTGCTCGCGGCTTTCGCTGGTGAGGGTCTTGATGCCTTCGATCGAGTTGATGGCGTCTTCGAGCGGTTCCGTTACTTCGGTTTCGACCACAGCGGCGTCCGAGCCGGGCAGTACGGTGAGAATGTTGACGACGGGCGGATCAATATCCGGCAGTTCGCGCACCGGCAGGCGCGTGAGCGCGACGGCGCCGAAGAGGACGAGCGCCAGGCTCATCATCGTGGCGAGGACCGGGCGCTTGATGCTGATTTCGGATAGAAACATGGAGGGGGTCCTTGGCTCCTTAAGAGGCGGGCTGGGCGGCGACAGGCGCGCCGGGTCGAATTTTTTGAATGCCCTCGACGATGACGGTTTCGCCCCCTTCGAGTCCGCTGGAAACCTCGACGTTTCCGGCTTGCCGCACGCCGAGCACGACATTCACGAGTTGGGCTTTTCCTTCCGCATCCACTTGATAGAGCATCGCCTGGTCACCCTGCATGAAAATGGCCGTTTCGGGCACCACCACGGCCGCATCGCGAATATGCGTGATGAGATCGAGGTTCCCAAACATGCCGGGGCGCAGGAGATGATCGCCGTTGGGCGAGCGGGCCTTGACCAGCACCGTGCGCAGCGTGAGGTCCACCTGCGGATCAATGAAATAGACGGCGCCCTTGAACGTGCGGTCGGGATACGCGGCCACGCGAAACTCAACCGCCTGGCCGACCTGCAACTCGCGGAGAAATCGCTCCGGCACGCGGAACTCGACCTTGATCGGGTCCATATCCACGAGGTGTGTCAACACCGTTTGCGGCGTGATGACCTGCCCGACACTGACCATGCGCGCGCCGACCATGCCGTCAAACTCAGCCACGATGTGCGCGTCCTTCATCCGTTGCCGCGCGAGGTCCACCGCGGCTCGGCTCGCGTCATAATTCATCGTCGCCTGATCGTATTCCTGCTGCGAGATGGTCTGATTTTTCAGCATGTTGTCCGCGCGATCGCGCGTGATCTTCATGAGCTTCAAATTGGCTTCGGCCTCCGCGAGCGTGGCCTCGAGTTTGCCCGTATCCAGATCGAAGAGCGGGTCGCCTTGCTTCACCGCCGCGCCTTCCTCAAAATCAATCTTCGCGATCGCGCCCTCAAACCGGCTTTGGACATCGAGCGCCTCATTTGCCGAGAGCGTGGCGACGAGGGAAATCTTTTCTTCCAGCGCCTGCTTCGTCGCCGTCGCCGTGCGGACCGGGATCGCGAAGCCGCCGCCGCCCATCTCGGCGGATTTTTTGGCGCAGCCCGGCAACGCCACGAGCGCAAGCGCGAAGAGGATATGACACTTCATAACATCAGCCTTTCGGGTGAATACATCTGGATGGGCCGGGCGCGTGCCCCGTTCGAGGCGAAACCATTGACCTCGATTCCCAATGAGGTTCGAACGTATCCGGTTGGCCGGCGAAAGCAAGAGGAGAAGACGCCACAATTTGTTTGCGGGTTGGGGGGTGGAGCCTATGATGCGCGCGGACTTTTCAGGAGGTTTTTTATGGCGGGCGTGAAGATTGCGGTTCCTTCCAACGGTCAGAAAATTGCGATGTCGGCGGGCGGACGGCTGACGGTGCCGGATCATCCGATCATTCCTTTTATTGAAGGGGATGGAACGGGACCGGACATCTGGCGGGCCTCCGTGCGGGTGCTGGACCAAGCGGTGGAAATGGCCTATGGCGGCAAGCGCCGGTTGGTCTGGATGGAAGTCTTCGCGGGCGAAAAGTCGTTCAACGCTTTTCAAACCTGGCTGCCGGAGGAAACGGTCGCCGCGTTCAAGGAGTATCGGGTCGGCATCAAAGGCCCCTTGACCACGCCGATCGGCGGCGGAATCCGGAGCCTCAACGTCGAACTTCGCAAGCAGCTCGATCTCTACGTCTGTTTGCGCCCCGTGCGTTGGTTCAAGGGCGTGCCTTCGCCGGTGAAGAATCCGCAGGATGTGGATATGGTCATCTTCCGCGAAAACACGGAGGACATTTATACCGGCATCGAATTTGAGCAGGGCACCGACGCGAATGCGGCGTTCAAGGCGTTGTTGAAGGAAAAGTTTCCGAAGGAATACGCGAAGATTCGTTTCCCCGACACGGCGGGCATCAGCATCAAACCCGTTTCGCGCGAGGGCACCGAACGCCTCGTGCGCGCGGCGATTCAATACGCCATCGCGAACGGTCGCAAATCGGTGACACTTGTGCACAAGGGCAACATCATGAAATTCACCGAGGGCGCCTTCATGAAGTGGGGCTATGAACTGGCCCAGCGCGAATTCGGCGCGACCGTGATTGACAAGGGGCCGTGGTGCAAATTGCCGAACGGCATCGTGATCAAAGATGTCATTGCGGATATCTGCTTCCAGCAGACGCTCACCCGCGCGACGGAGTTCGATGTGATTGCGACAATGAACTTGAACGGCGATTACATTTCGGACGCGCTCGCCGCGCAGGTCGGCGGAATCGGTATCGCGCCGGGCGGCAACATCAACTATGTGTCCGGCCACGCGATTTTTGAGGCCACGCACGGCACCGCCCCCAAATACGCGAACCTCGATCGCGTTAATCCCGGTTCTGTCATCCTCTCCGGCGAGATGATGCTCCGCTACCTCGGCTGGACCGAAGCGGCCGACTTGATCATCAAAGGAATGGACGGCGCGATTGGCGCGAAACAGGTCACCTACGACTTTGCGCGCTTGATGGATAACGCGACGGAGATCAAGTGCTCGGAATTCGGCGATGCCGTGATTCGGCACATGTGATTGCGCGTCCGTTGCGCGCCACGGCGAGGCCCCATTTGAACACGTCATCAAAGATTATCTCCCGCACGGCGGCGCGCACGGTTCGAGCGCGTCTGCGCAAAGCGGGCGCCAAGGTCGTTTTCACAAACGGCGCCTTCGACATTTTGCATGCGGGGCATGTGACGTATCTCGAATTTGCTCGGCGTCAGGGCGATGCGTTGATCGTCGGCCTCAATTCCGACGCCTCCGTCCGTCGCTACAAAGGCGACAAACGCCCGGTGAATCGGCAGCAGGACCGCGCCCGCGTTTTGGCGGCTCTCGCGTGTGTGGATTACGTCGTGATTTTCGGCGAGGATGAACCGAAGAAGGTGATCGGCGAACTCGTGCCCGACGTTCTCGTGAAGGGCGCGGATTGGGCGCACTACGTCAGCGGCCGCGACATCGTCGAGAGCGCCGGGGGCCGCGTGGTTCTGGCGAAGATGGTCAAAGGTCGCTCGACCTCGAACACCATTGAGCGCATATTGAAGGCGTACAGAAAATGAGCGGAAAATTCATCGTGACCGGCGGGGCGGGCTTCATCGGCAGCAATATCGTCGCGGCGCTCAACGAGCGCGGCGAAGACGATATTCTCGTCGTGGATATTCTCGGATCGGAAGAGAAGTGGAAGAACCTCGTGGGCCTTCGCTTCGCTGATTATTGGGAGGGCGATGCGTTTCGCTATGCGCTCCAGAGCGACACGCTCGGCGAGGTGGACACCGTTTTTCACATGGGCGCGTGCAGCGCGACGACCGAAAAGAACGCCTCGTATCTCGCCGACAACAACTACCGCCTCACCCGCGAACTCGCGGAGTGGTGCGGGCATCACGGCGTTCGCTTTATTTACGCATCCAGCGGCGCGACGTATGGCAACGGGGCGCAGGGCTATTCCGACGCGGATCACGTGACGCCGACGCTCAGACCGCTGAACATGTATGGCTACTCGAAGCACCTGTTTGATCTATGGGCGCTGCGGCAGGGCTTATTCGACCAGATCGCGGGATTGAAGTTTTTCAATGTGTACGGCCCGCGCGAGGATCACAAAGGCGATATGCGGTCGGTGGTTCACAAGTCCTACGGCCAGATTTGCAGCGAGGGCGAAGTGCGGCTGTTCAAATCCTACGACCCGCGCTACCGCGACGGCGAGCAGGTGCGCGATTTTGTGTATGTGAAGGACGCGGTGAACGTGTGCCTCTGGCTGCACGATCACCGCCGCGTTTCGGGTTTGTTCAACGTCGGCACGGGCACGCCGCGCACGTGGCTCGATTTGGCGAATGCTGTGTTCAGCGCGATGGGCCGGGAGCCGAAAATCTCCTTCATCGAAATGCCCGAACATTTGAAGGGCAAATATCAGTATCACACGCAGGCGGATATTTCGAAATTGCGGGCTGCGGGTTATGGCGAGCCGTTCACCTCGCTTGAAGACGGCGTTCGCGACTATGTTCAGAGCTGGCTGGCACAGCGCTGATTTGGCGCGTGGGAAAAAGTTCCAATGATTGGAAATTCTTCAGAAAAAAGTTCCAACGATTGGAACTTTTTCAACCGCCCGATGAAACTCGGACGCCTCACGTTGGCGAATCGCACGATGCTCGCGCCGCTCGCGGGCGTGAGCGACATCCCGTTTCGCCGCCTCTGCCAGGAGTTCGGCGCGGGCCTGACGTTTGTCGAAATGTTGTCTGCGACGGCGCTCAATATGGAAAACGGCCGCACGGATGGCCTGATGGCGCGGCACCCGACGGAGCAAGTCCTCGGCGTGCAGGTGACGGGCCCGAGCGCAGAGGCCGTGGCGAAGGCGATTCAAAAGCTCGATGCGCTGAATTTTGAAACCATTGACATCAACATGGGCTGCCCGGCGCGAAAAATCGTCGGCTCAAATTGCGGGTGCAGCATTCTCAAGGAGCCGGAGCGCATTTCCGCCACGGTGAGCGCCGCGCGCGCGGCAACCGCAAAGCCGCTCTCGATCAAAATCCGCCTCGGCTATGACGCGGGCGTCTGTACGGTTGCCGATACCGCGCGGCGCGTGCGGGAGGGCGGCGCGGATGCGCTGACCATTCACGGGCGGTTTCGCACGGACACCTATGCCGTGCGTGTTCGGCGCGAGATGATGGCCGCGGGATTTGTCGAGGCCGGTGAAATGGCGAAGATCGGAAATGGCGACATTCTGGATTTCCCGTCGGCGATGGCGCACGTGGAACGCGGCGGATGCGAGGCCGTGATGGTGAGTCGCGGGGCGTTGGGCAATCCGTGGATTTTTCAAGAACTGCTGACCGGGCAAAAGGCCGAACCGACGTTGGGCGAGTGGGAAGATGTCCTTCTCCGCCACATCGCCTATCACGAGGAACACCACGGTGAAAACGAACTGTCGGCGCGGCGCATTCGGAAGCATCTCATCTGGTACGCGTCGGGCTATCCTCGGTGCAATCGGGAGCGGAAAAAGTTCGGCGCGGTGTCTTCGATGAGCGAAGCGAGGGACATGGTGCGGGCGTTTGTTCGAACGCTGCCGCGCGAGTTGAAGCGTTTTGAGGACCCGCATCATTCGAGCGCGTTCGAAAACGATCCGAAATTTCAAATGGACCGCACGGCCGATGCCGCCGCGGCGTCGGCTCATAACGTATGACCTTCGATCCAATGTCGGGACTGATGTCCTACGGCGTTTTCGTGTTCTCCGTCACCTTGCATGAAGCCGCTCACGCATGGGCGGGCCTCAAGCTGGGCGACCGCACGGCGGCGGAGGGGGGACAGGTCACGCTCGATCCGATTCCGCACATCCGGCGCTCGCCGTTCGGCATGGTCGTGGCGCCGATTCTTTCGTGGCTCGCGAATGGCGCGATGATCGGGTGGGCGAGCGCTCCGTTCGATCCGACGTGGGCGCGAGCGCGGCCAAAACGCAAGGCGCTGGTCTCCGCTGCGGGACCGGCATCAAACTTCCTGTTAGTGATTCTGGCTGGGATTTTGATTCGGCTCGGCCTTCATTCCGGGGTTTTTCGCCCGCCCGCCATGGTGGGTTGGTATGAATTGGTCGCGGGCGATTCCGGCCTTTGGGTTCCGCTCGCGGGAATGCTCAGCCTGCTGTTCAACCTGAACTTGCTGCTCGGTTTGTTTAATTTGATCCCCTTGCCGCCGCTGGATGGCGGGTCCATTCTGCTTTTGTTCCTGCCCGAGCGGAGCGCGGGCAGGTTTATGGATTTTCTGCATCAGCCGGGCTTGATGATTCTCGGATTGTTGGTGGCGTGGAAACTGTTCGGGCAGATTTTTTGGCCGGTGTGGGGTATGTCTCTGCGGTGGTTGTTTGGCGCGTGGTGAATCGAGCCTTGAAATCGCCGTCGCGCTGAATAGCATTTCCGCCCTCGAAGCTTTTGGAGTGATGTTATGAGAAAGTTATTTGCGCTGACGTTGATCGCCATATTCTGCGCCGCTTCCGCGCGCGCCGATGAGGCAAAACAAGAAGTCCGCGAACCGGCGGGAATTGCGGTCCTGGGCGATGTGGATCCCGCAGTCGTTGAACACGTGCGCCAATGGGCGGTAGAAAACCTCGCGGTTCCGGTGCCGCTCTTGCCCGCGAACGGGAAACCTGCGGAAACGCTGGACGACGCGGCGAAATGGGGCGCAACACTCTTGTCGCCGGAGCGCGTCGGCGTGGTCGTGCTCACATGGCCGTCCGGCGACGTGATGACGCACGGGATTTTTCAGGAGACCAATCGTGTGGTCGTGGTGAACGTCAAGGCCATGAAATCCGACCATCCGGACGACGAACGCTTCCGCCGCCGCATGGAGCGCCAGGTCATGCGCGGAATCGGTTTGCTCTATGGTCTCGAACTCTCGCCCAACCCGCAGTCCGCCATGACCCAATATAGTTCGTTGGAGGAGTTGGATGAAATCGGACGTAACTTTGACCCGCCCTGGCTCCTGAAGTTTCAGGAAAAAGCGCGCGATTACGGCATTCCGCTCGATACCGAAAATCCCTTCTTCATGCTCAGGTAATCCCGTGCTTGATCTCAAGCGAATCCGCGACTCTGAAGCCGAAGTTCGCGCCGCATTACAGGCGCGCAACTCCTCGGTTGATCTCGACGCCATTCTCGATGTGGACCGTCGGCGACGCCAATTGCTGACCGAAGCCGACGCATTGAAAAACAAACGCAACGTTGTTTCCAGGGAAGTCGGGCAGCGCAAAAAAGCGGGCGAAGATATTTCAGCCATTCAGGCGGAAATGCGCGCGCTTGGCGACCGGATTGCCGAAATTGATCGAGAGGCCGTCGCCTTGGATGAGCAGCTTGCCGGACTTCTGCTCACGATTCCGAACGTGCCGCATTCGAGCGCGCCCGTGGGCCGCGACTCGTCGGATAACGTGGTGGCGCGAACGCATGGCGAAGCGCGCAAATTCGATTTTGACCCGCTCCCGCATTGGGAACTGGGCGAAAAGCTGGGATTGTTGGATTTTGGGCGCGCGACAAAAATCAGCGGCGCGGGATTTATCTGTTACACGGGACTCGGCGCGCGACTTGAGCGCGCGCTGATCAACTTCATGCTCGATATTCACACGCGGGAACATGGCTATACCGAAGTATCGCCGCCGTTCGTGGTGAACACCGCTTCAATGACCGGCACCGGCCAGTTGCCGAAGATGAAGGAGGACATGTATCACGTGCCGTCCGATGACCTCTGGCTCGTGCAGACGGCTGAAGTGCCCGTCACCAATCTCTATCGCGATGAAACCATCCAGCGCCCGTTGCCGGTTTGTTTGACGGCTTACACGCCGTGCTTTCGGCGCGAGGCGGGCGCGGCGGGGCGCGATACGCGAGGCATGATCCGCGTGCATCAGTTTGATAAAGTTGAGTTGGTGAAATTTGTTGAGCCGTCCACTTCGTATGATGAATTGGAAAAACTTGTCGCAAACGCGGAGACCATTCTTCAGCGGCTCGGCCTGCACTATCGCGTGCTTCAACTTTGCACCGGCGACCTCAGTTTCGCGGCGGCCAAGTGCTACGACATTGAATTGTGGGCTCCGGGCCAGAAGGGATGGCTGGAAGTTTCTTCGTGCAGCAACTTCGAAGATTTTCAGGCCCGCCGCGCGGGGATTCGTTACAAACAACCCAACGGCAAAGCGGCGCTCGTTCACACCCTGAACGGGTCCGGCGTGGCGTTAGCCCGGCTTTTCGTGGCGATCCTTGAAAACGGACAGCAGGCCGACGGGTCAGTCGTGCTGCCGGAGGCCATTCGCCCGTATATGGGCGGACTTGAACGCCTCACGCCGAATGCTGGATAAGATCAAACGCGCGCTTCGCGAAATCGGGGCAACCCGCCGGCAACTCTGGGTTGTCGCTGTATCAGGCGGGGCAGACTCCACCGCGCTTCTTCTTGCTTTGCACGAACTCGGCTATCGTCCGGTCGTCGCGCACTTGAACCACGGCTTGCGCGGACGCGCCGCAAATGCCGACGCAGCGTTCGTGAAAAGCCTTGCCGCGCGCCTCGATCTGAAATGCGAAACTCGCCGCGCGCCGGTTGCGGAATTTGCGAAGGCCAAAAAAGTTTCGGTCGAGATGGCGGCGCGCGAATTGCGCTATGAATTTCTTCGCGACATGGCGCGATAATATCGCGCGGCTGGAATGTTTACGGCGCATAATGCGGACGATCAGGCGGAAACGCTATTGCTGCGGCTCTGTCGCGGGGCGGGGTTGCGCGGGCTTGCGGGAATTGTGCCGGATCGAAAAATTGCGGGGGTGCGGGTGGCGCGTCCGATGCTCGATGTGACCCACGAGGAGGCGATTGAGTTTTTGCGGGCGCGCGGCCAGAAATGGCGGGAAGATGTCTCCAATCGAGATGACGTCTTTCTGCGAAACCGGATTCGAAACGAAATTCTCCCGCTGCTCGCGAAAAGGATTCATCCGTCTGTTTCCGCCGCGCTATCGCGCACCGCGCGGGTGCTCGCGGCGGATGAAGCCATTCTCGACGAAGTCGCCCATGCGGCCATGCGCAAAGCTGCTTCAGGAGAAGCGCTCAAAGCATCGGCGCTGCGAACGATGCACCCCGCGCTGCAACGTCGTGTCGTGTTGGCGTGGTTGACCCGCCATACACCCGAAATGGAGACCGTGGATTTCGATTCCGTCGAACGAGTTCTGAAACTTGCAGGACAGAACGCAGGAACAGCGGTCGTGGATATCGCTGGCGGAGATCGCGTTGTCCGCGAATACGACGTGTTGCGTTTTGCAAAAGAAGCTTCACCGCCGCGCGCGTGGAAACTTCGCATCAAACGCGGGCGCGGAATTCTGCGTCCTGAAGAAAAATTTGGCGAATTTCCGACCGAGGCCTCGTTGAGCGCGGGCAGGGTGGGGGATAAAAAGTTGGAAGTGCGTGAATGGCGGCCCGGCGACCGGATGCGTCCTTTCGGGATGAAAGGGTCGAAGAAGCTGCAGGACATTTTCACGGACGCGAAAGCGCCGCGCGCGAAACGCGCGAAACTACCTGTGGTCGCGTGTGGAAATGAAATCGTCTGGCTCCCCGGTTACCGTATCGCAGACGGCTGGCAAGTCGAACATCCCCGCGCCGCCTGCATCCGTGTTCAGGTTGTGGCGCAGACTTGATTGCCCGACGGGGGCGTCGGTCCTCCAGTTACAAAAGAAGATGTAGCTTCAGTTGGAGCCCCGGCGCCCTCGCCGGGCAGATTTGCCCATCTTACGGTAGTGAGACCTCGAAAATTGTGGCGGGTGGGGCGACCTCTCCGAGGGAGCCGAAGTACACGACATTGCAACGCTAATGAACCGGCTCGCTGGGACAGCTCGCCCTACCTGTTCTCGGTCAGCCTCATGGTATTGAGCCTCAACGCAATGCCTGCACGAATCCTCATCAACTTATCAACCCATCAACTTTGCCTTTCCTTTGCGCCTTCTGTTGAGAAATCGTTTCGGTCCGCCGGGGGCGTCGGTCCTCCAGTTGGGAAAGAAGAGGTTGTTTCCGTTGGAGCCCCGGCGCCCTCGCCGGGCAGGCGGCAATTTCTGCGGCAATTTGCGTCTAATTTCTTTTGAAAATGGCGCGATTGAGGGTACATTGGCGGGCTTATGGATAATCCGACAAATGGGAAACAGGGTGGGAGTTCGGGCGAACAGCGCAATATGCCGATGCGCGGCATGGCGATCTGGCTGCTGCTGTTGGCGTTGTTCTTGACGATGTATCAGGTGTTTTCGCAAGGCCCCGAAAAGTTCACAAAGATTCCGTACAGCCCCAACTTTCTTCAGTTGGTGGAGCAGGGAAAAATCCGCAAGTGCGAGATTGTCATGGAGGTTTCCGGCTTCCGCTATATCCGCGGCGAGTTGGTGGATATTGACGAGAAGACGGGGCGCCCACAGAAGTTTCGCGTGAATGTGGCGGATGTGGATTCCGTTCAGCAGTTGCTGGCGGCGAAGGGGATCAATTTCGAGGTCAATCCGCAGAATCCCTACGTTTGGCAGATTTTGTCGGGTGCGATTCCGTTCCTGATTGTCTTGGGGTTGCTATATTTCCTGTTCGTCCGGCAGATGCGAATCGCGGGGCGCGGGGCGATGAATTTCGGCAAGAGCCGGGCGCGGCAGTTGAGCCGTGGAAAGAACAAGATCACGTTTGCGGATGTGGCGGGCGTGGATGAGGCGAAAGAGGAGGTTCAGGAGATTATCGAGTTCCTGAAAGATCCGAAGAAGTTTCAGAAACTCGGCGGGCGCATTCCCAAAGGCGTGTTGTTGGTGGGACCTCCGGGGTCGGGCAAAACGTTGATCGCAAAGGCGATTGCCGGCGAAGCGAATGTTCCGTTCTTCAGCATTAGCGGTTCGGATTTTGTGGAGATGTTTGTCGGCGTGGGCGCGTCGCGCGTTCGCGATATGTTCGAGCAGGGCAAGAAGAACGCGCCGTGTATTATCTTCATTGATGAAATTGATGCGGTGGGCCGGAGCCGTTTCAGCGGCATCGGCGGTGGCCACGATGAACGCGAGCAGACGCTGAATGCGTTGCTGGTCGAGATGGATGGTTTCGATACGCAAGAGGGCGTGATTATTATTGCCGCGACGAACCGTCCGGATGTGCTCGATAACGCACTGCTGCGTCCGGGGCGTTTTGATCGCCAGATTGTGGTGGATCTGCCGACGCTCGAAGGCCGCGAACAGATTCTTAAGAGTCACTCGCGCAAGGTGAAGCTGGCGCAGGAGACGGACCTCAAGCGGGTTGCGCGGGGCACGCCTGGATTTTCCGGGGCGGACCTCTCCAACTTGCTCAACGAGGCGGCGTTGCTGGCGGCGCGGCGGGGCGCGGAATCCGTTCAGTTGGAAGATCTCGAAGAGGCGCGCGACAAAGTGCGGTGGGGTCGAGAGCGCAAGAGCCGTTTGATGGATGACAAGGAGAAGAAGCTGACGGCGTATCACGAGGCGGGCCATGCGGTGGTGCTGGCGTCGGTTGAAGAGGCCGAGCCATTGCACAAGGTCACGATTATTCCTCGAGGCCAGGCGCTCGGCGCGACGATGCAGTTGCCGGAGAAGGATACCTACACGCAGGGCCGCAAGAAGTTGGTCAGCATGTTGGCGGGGTTGATGGGCGGTCGCGCGGCGGAAGAAATCGCGTGCAGCGACATTACCACGGGCGCGCAAAACGATCTCAAACAGGCGACGCGCATCGCGCGAGCCATGGTTTGTGACTGGGGCATGACGGATGCGTTGGGTCCGCAGTCCTACGGCGACCGGGAAGAGTTATTGTTTCTTGGCCGCGAAGTTTCGCGCAATCAAGACTTCAGCGAAGCGACGGCGCAGAAGATTGATGATGAAGTGAATCGTCTGCTGCGCGAGGCTCACGATCATGCGAAGAATCTTCTCATCGAAAAACGCGATCGGTTGGAGTTGCTGACCAAGACGCTTCTGGAACGCGAGACGATGGATGGTCGAGATGTGGAAGAGATTGTTCGGCACGGGCGAATTTTGACGGAAGTCGAACGCGCCGAGGAGGATGAGCGGACCAAGCCGCCCGCGTCTCCCGCGCCGGTCGCCACGCCGTCGCCGGTCTCGAAACCCAAAGACGTTCCGCCCATCGTGGGGCCGTCCGCATCGCCCTCATTGGCCTGAACCGAATGAGGCGGCTCATGGCCGGTCAGCTTTTCGCGAGCCAGTGGCGGTGCCGCGATCGAGGGTTGATCCTCGGCCCTGTTACGCGCGTTATGGGCGTGCTCAATGTCACGCCGGATTCATTTTCTGATGGCGGCCATTATTTCGATCCTGCCAAGGCCATTGCGCGCGGATTTCAGATGGTGGAGGAGGGCGCTGATATTCTGGACATCGGCGGCCAGTCCACCCGTCCGGGCGCGGAACCGTTGAGCCCGAGTGAAGAGCTCGACCGCATTCTTCCGGCGCTGCGCGCGCTGTCCGGGAAGACGAAGGCGTTGATTTCGGTGGATACCGTGTCGGCGGAAGTGGCGCGAGCGGCGCTGGACCTCGGCGCGCACATCTTGAATGACGTTTCGGCGATGACGTTTGATCCGGCGATGGCGTCGCTGGCTGCGGAGACCGGCGCGGGTGTGATTCTGATGCACATGCGGGGCACGCCGCGCACGATGCAGCAGAATCCGACGTATGAAAATGTGGTCGGGGAGGTGGCGAATTTTCTCGCGGGGCGCGTCGAGGCGTTGAGCGCGATGGGGGTGGAGCGGGGGGCGGTATTGGTGGATCCGGGGATCTGTTTTGGGAAGACGGTGGATCACAATGTGCAGCTTTTGCGGGGGATTCCGCGGATTGCGGAACGATGCGGGCGGCCGGTGGCCATCGGCTTGTCGCGCAAGAGTTTTCTTGGGCATCTGACTGGATGTCCGATCGGCGAGCGGCTTGCGCCGAGTTTGGCCGGATTATCTTACGCCGTGCTCAACGGCGCGCGGGTGGTGCGTGTCCACGATGTAAAGGAATCTTGCGCGGCTGTGCGCCTGCTGGATACATTGAAACAGGAACAGGCGGAATGAGTTTGCTTAACAGTATGGTTTGGCCGGGGCCCAAGGGCGTTCTCGAGATCGTCGTGATGGCCACGGTGCTGTATTACCTGATGCTCTTCTTCAAGGGCACGCGCGGGGCGCAGGTGCTTTCCGGGTTTGCGTTGTTCATCGGCATTTTGCTGGCGCTGACTTATTCCTTTCATCTCTTCACGCTGACGTGGATTTTGCAGCGCTTCTCCGTATATCTCGCGGTCGCGTTTCTCGTGATCTTTCAGCCGGAAATTCGCCGCGCGTTGGCAGAACTCGGGCGCCGCCACGCTTTTGCTTCGCCGGAAGACCGCACCATCGTGGAGCGGCTCGTCAAGAGCGCAACGATGCTGGCCGATGGAAAGATCGGGGCGTTGATCGCGGTCGAGCGCGCGGTCGCGCTCAAAGCGCTTCGCGAGGCGGGGACGCCCATTGACGCCGAGCTGACGCCAGAGTTGCTGGCCAGCATTTTTTATCCCCACACACCGCTGCACGACGGCGGTGTGGTGATTCAGGGCGACCGCATAGCCGCGGCGGGTTGCCTTTTCCCTCTGTCGCAAAGCGAGGGGCTGGCGCGCACGTTGGGCACGCGCCACCGCGCCGCGGTGGGTTTGACGGAAGAGGCGGACGCCGTGGTCGTCGTCGTTTCCGAAGAAACGGGCGCCGTTTCGCTGGCCTATCGCGGCAAGCTCCGCCGCGGGCTGAGCGAAGAGCGGCTGGCTCGCATTCTCCAAACCTTGCTCGGGCGCAATCAGGGACTGACGACCACGGAATCGCGCTTGCGCCGCGCGGTGGATGTGGTGCGGAAATTCGCGGGCCGCTGGCGGACGGCGCCGTCGCACGAGGTTCACGATCATGCGAGTTGAACTGGAAGCGTTTATGCGCTTCTTGCGGAATAATAGCGCATTGAAACTTCTTGCGATCCTTCTGGCGACGACGGCGTGGTATGCGATTCGCAAGGCGACGAGCAACGAGACCCTCGTAAAAAATGTCCCGCTTCGCTTTTTGATGGACGACGGATGGGCTGTGCTCGACCAGTCCACCGCGGGCGTGGATGTGCAGTTCAGCGGGAGTCTGGCGGATTTGCGGAGCATGGTGTTCGATCAGCTTTCGGTTCAGGTGGATCAGCGCGGAAAGAAGACGGAGTCGGGCACGATTGATGTCAAACTGAAAGCGCGCAATGTGCGCGGTTCCGGCAATGCGCGTCCGGTTCGATTGGACCCGGAGGATGTGCGCGTGACTTTCGATCGGGAGAGCGACAAGGAAGTCGTGGTCAAGGCCGACATCGTGGGCAGCCCGCCGGAGGGCATCGAGATGAACCGCGTCATCTGCACGCCTTCCACCGTCAAACTGCGCGGGCCGCAGCAACGGGTTGACGAAATCAAAGAAGTCCTAACCGCGCCGATAGACCTCGAAGGACGCATTCGCTCGTTTCAATTGAGCAAGCCGATCAAATCGCCCGGCGACAAGTGGACCGCCCGCATTCAGCCGGAAGAGGTGCGCGTCGAGGTGGACTTGGTCGAGCGCCTCGCCCAGCGCGAAATTCATGATGTGCCCGTGCGCGCGCTGATGTTGCCCGACCAGCGGGGCGCGGTATCTTTTTCGCCCGCCGTCGTTTCCGTGGTTGTTGAGGGGCCGGGCGAGCGGTTGAAGGCGATGGACCTTTCGAAGGTGGTCGCGTTTGCGGATTGCACGGCGTTAGGCGGCGCGGCAACCGGCGAAGTTCCGGTGCGCGTTTCGACGGGAGCGGGATATCGCTCATTGTCTGTCACTCCGGAGACGGTTCGAGTAGAATTGGCCGAGCCATGAGGATTCGATTCACGTTGCTGTTCTTTTTCGCGCTGCTGACCGGCTCACGGGCCGCGCAGGCCGCCGGCGCGACCGGAGAGGTTGCGCGCTTGTTGGCCAGCGGGCGCGCCGCGCTGCAACAAGGAAGCGCCTCCAATGCCCTCGCGGTGTATCGCAAGGCGCTCGCGCTGGATGCGGGCAACAGGGATGCGAAATATGGCGTCAGCATGGCCTACATCGCGATGGAGCGCTATCAGGAATCGCTGACGATTCTTGACGCGCTGAGCCGGCAGTATCCAGAAGACTACCTGCTTAAAAATAACGAAGCGTGGCTGTTGGCGACGGCGAAAGATCCGAACTTTCGCAACCCGGCGCGGGCGGTGAATCTCGCGCGCGAGGCTCTGTTGATTGCCCCGTCGGACCCGCACGTCTGGAGCACGCTGGCTGAAGCGCACTATGTGGCGGGCAGCTACGACCAGGCGCTGAAGGCGGCGGTGGAGATGATGCGCCTCGCGGAGCAGCAAGGCGGGCCCAACGGGCCGAATGCCTATCGTGAACAGTTCATGCGGATTTCAGACGCGGCCAAAGCCTTTATGTTAATGGAATGAAATTTGTGAAACGCATCCTTTTGTTTTCACTCGGCGCGGCGCTGCTTCAGGGCTGCGCCTCCGTCCGTGTTCCGTCGTTTGATTCATCGCCGCACATGGTCCAGATTGGCGCGGTGTCGGTCAATGCGGAGACCCGCACGGTCACGGCGACGGGGTGGGTGAACCAGGTGCAAGGGCCCATAGAATTATTGGCCTGCGGCCCGGAGGGCAAACGGCACGAGAGCATTTTTGTGCTGCAATGTTCGCCGACCGATTTGCAGGCGGCAATGCTGCTCGCGGGCGCGAAGGCGGGGCCGCCGATGGCGGGGCCGGGACAGGGCCCGCCGAAAGGTTCGCCGGTGGAAATCTGGGTGGAGTGGATCCTCAATGGCGTGAAGCGTGTCGCGCGCGCGGAGGATTGTATTGAGCGGGTTGCAACCGGCGCGCCGTTGGGACGAACGAGTTGGCTCTTCACGGGATCGGTCATTGAAAACGGCTATTTCAAGGCGTTGGCTGAAGAAAGCTTGATCGTCACCTATTGGGATCCGTGGGCGATCATCAACATGGCCTCGCCGCTCGGTTCGGACGACGACGCGCTCCGCGTCCGGACGTCAGCCGTGCCACCCATCGAGACCGAGATCAAACTGCACATCGTTCTCAAATGAACCGGCTCATCCTGGCTCTCCTCCTGGCGGCTTGCTGCGCGAGCATGGGGGCCGAGCGCGATGGCGTGGTGGTGCTGGCGAATCGGAATGTGCCGGAATCGCTCGCGCTCGCGGCGGAATATGTCGCACTCCGCGAGATTCCAACGAATCGGATCATCGCGCTCGACCTTCCGACAAACGAGGCGATTTCCCGCGATTTTTACGACCTCAAACTGCGCGACCCTTTGCTTGAACGCTTGAGGGCGTTGCAACTCATCCGGCAGACGCAGCGCGAGTTGAAGTCTGTTCAGCGACACGAGAGCGCTTGGAGGACTGTCGAGTCCAGCGTCAAATATCTCGTCAGCATGTATGGCGTTCCCCTGCGCATTGCGGACACCTCGCTGTGGCTCGTGGAACATCTCGAACGACGGTTGAATTCCGGGCCGATAACCGACGGCGCGGCGGTGGATTCGGAACTCGCCCTCGCGCTGGCGGAGTCCTATCCCCTCAAGGGCGTGGTGCACAATCCGCTGAGCCGGCAGGCGCGATGGGCCGATTTGGGCGCGCAAACGAACACGTTGTTGTTGGCCGCGCGCCTCGATGGGCCGGACCCGGCGACCGTTCGCCGGATGATGGCCGATGCGGTGTGGGCGGAGAAATATGGATTGCTCGGCCGCGCCTATTTCGATCTTCGCGCGGAACAGGATGACGATTACTTGATGGGCGACCGCTGGCTGTTCAGCGCCTGGGGCCAGTTCGCGCAAGCCGGGTTCGATCTTTCACTGGATCGGCAAAACTCGCTCTTCGGTCCGCTCTATCCGATGACGGATGCCTGCATTTATTTTGGATGGTACACCGAGCAGGTCGTGGGTCCTTTCCTCGATACGCTTTTCAAGTTCAACCGGGGCGCCGTGGCCTACCATCTGCACTCGGGCAACGCAAAAACTTTGCGCTCGAAGGAGGCGCATTGGGTCGGGCCGCTGCTGGCGAGAGGCGCCTGTGTTTCAGTCGGCACGGTGGACGAGCCTTTTCTTGGTCAGACCGTGGATGTCGGCGCTTTTGCGGAGCGCTTGCTGGCCGGCAACAATTTCGCGGAGAGCGTCTATATGGCGTTGCCGTCGCTGTCGTGGCAAACGACCGTCGTGGGCGACCCGTTGTATGCGCCTTTCCGGCTGAGTCTTGAGGAGCAGATTCGCAACATGGAGCGCGACGGCCTGCGCGAAGTCGAGTGGGGCTATCTGCGGGTCCTGAACCTCCTCGTGCGCGAAGGCCGGTTCAACGTCGCGCTGGAGTACGCGCGGGAAAAAATCAAGAGCACGGAAAGTCTGGTGTTGCAAGAGCGACTGGGCGACTTGCTCGCGATGAACGATCTGGCTTCCGACGCCGTCCAATCCTACGAAATCGTGCTCACCAGGACGGAGGATCCGCGTGTGGCCTTGCGCGTGGGCATGCGATGCGCGGCGGTTCAACGCGCGTTGGGAGAGCAGAAAAAGACCGCGGCCATGCTCGCGGCCCTTCGCGCTCGTTGGCCGGACGAACCGCACATCAAGTTGCTGGCGGAAACAATTCAACCGTGAACCTCACCGATTCGCACGCGCATTTCGACTCGTTCGTGAAGGGCGGAACTGTGCCGGAGCTCCTCGAGCGCGCCCGCTCGAATGGCGTGCGCCGCGTGATCGCGATCGGCGGAAGTCCGGAGGCGAATGAGCGCGCGTGCGACGTGGCGCGAGCGTATCCGGCCCTCGTGCGCGCGACGGCGGGGTTCGATCGCGATCTCGCCGCGCAACCGCCGCCGATCGAAGAATTGTTTTCCGTCGTGCAACGTTCTGAAGTTGTGGCCGTGGGCGAGTCGGGCCTGGATTATCACTACGCGCCGGAGACCGCGCCGCAGCAGCGAAGCCTTTTTGCGGCCATGTTGGAACTCGCCCGCGCGGCGCATCGCCCCATTGTGATTCACAGTCGCGACGCTGACGACGATACGATTGAACTTTTGCGCGCCCACCTCGGGCCCGAAGGGGGCGTATTGCACTGTTTCACGGGAACGAAAGAATTTGCGGCGCGCTTGTTGGACCTCGGCCTCTACATCAGCTTCAGCGGCATCGTCACGTTCAAAAAATCAGATGATTTGCGCGCTGTCGCAAAAATGGTCCCGTTGGACCGGTTGCTCATCGAAACGGATGCGCCCTATCTCGCGCCCGTGCCGCATCGGGGAAAGCCCAATGAGCCGGCCTGGGTGTTGCACGTCGCGGAGACGCTTGCTTCGCTGCGCGGTATTCCGTTAGATGAGTTTGCGGAACAAACCAGCGCCAACGCGGCGCGCCTATTTGAATGCACGGAGAAGATCGAATGAAATCGCGAAACAACAAGAAGAACCGCCACGCGATCGGCGTGGATTTCGGCGGCACCTCGGTGAAACTCGGATTGGTCAACGACCAGGGCCAGATCAAGAATCGCCTGCGCATCAACACGAAGGAAGCGGCGAGCACGGAGGCTTGGCTTGAGGCCGTGGGGCGCGGAATCGAACAGCTCTGCCCCGCCGCAGACCGCGCGGCCTTGAACGTCGCGGGTGTCGGGGTGGGGGTTCCGGGCTTCGTGGACTTCGACCGCGGTTTCATCTACGACCTTCCGAACGTGCCCGGATGGAAGGGCGTTCATTTGGTCCATTTGCTGGAGCGCCATGTCGGCATGAAGGTTTGTGTGGATAACGATGTGAACGCGATGGCGCTCGGCGAATGCACATTCGGAGCGGGCCGCACCTATCAGCACGCCGTCTTTGTGACGCTCGGCACGGGCGTTGGCGGTGGTTTGTTGATCAACAATCAGCTCTATCGCGGCGCCTTTCACATGGCGGGCGAGCTGGGCCATGTGTCCATTGACTGGAACGGCATTCGCTCGCCGCAGGGGCGTGGCGGTTTGGAACAATATGTCGGCAATCAACGGCTCGTGGCCCGCATCGTGAAGGAGTTGGAAAAGGGGCGCGAATCGTTGATTCGCGAAAAGTGCGGCGGCGATTTCAGCAAGATCACGATGGAGATGTGCAACAACTCCGCGCGCGAGGGCGACGCCCTCGCGCGTGAAATTTACGAGTTCATGGCGGCGTGTCTCGGGTGCGCCTTCGCGTCCGTCACCTATTTGCTGCAACCTCAGGCGTTCATCGTCGGCGGCGGCGTGGCCTCGGTCGGCGAGTGCCTCTTTGGTCCGTTGCGCCGCGAATTGAGCGACCGGTTGAGTCCGTATTTCGCGGAACGCATCGAGATCAAAATGGCGGAAATGGGGAACGACGCGGGGCTGATCGGATCGGCCACGCTGGCGTTGATGGAGTGAGATGAAGAAGCTCACGACGCGCGATCATTGGGTCATCGGCATGATTCACGTGGGCGCGTTGCCCGGCACGCCCGCCGCGCATTCCACGGTCGGCGAAATCGTCGCGCAGGCGGAGCGCGAAGCGGCTGTTTATCGCCGCGCCGGTGTGGATGCGGTGATGATTGAGAACATGCACGACGTTCCGTATTTGAAGGGCGGCGTGGGACCCGAAATCACGGCGGCGATGACGCGCGTGGGCTTGGCGGTGAAAGAAACTTTTGGCGGGCCGGTCGGCATTCAAATTCTCGCCGCGGCGAATCGCGAGGCGCTCGGCGCGGCGCTGGCGGCGGAACTCGATTTCATTCGCGCGGAAGGTTTCGTTTTCGGGCACGTGGCTGATGAGGGCTACATTGAATCCTGCGCGGCGGACGTGTTGCGCTATCGCCGCCAAATCGGCGCGGAGCATGTGCAGGTGTGGACCGACATCAAAAAGAAGCATTCGTCGCACGCGATCACGGCGGATGTGAGTCTCGGGGTGACGGCAGAGACGGCAGAGTTCATGCGGTCGGATGCGGTGATCGTGACGGGCGGCGTCACGGGAGATCCCCCGACGTTGGAAGATGTGCGGGAGGCGCGTGAGGCCACGGGCTTGCCGATCGCGTTAGGATCGGGCGTGAATGCGAGCAACATCGAGAGCTTCTGGCCGCACGCCCAGGCGTTTATTGTCGGCACAGCGTTCAAACAGGGCGGGAAGTGGCAGCAGCCGCCGGACCCGTCACGGATCGCGAACTTCATGCGCCGGGTGAAAGCGTTGCGCGGATGTGCTCGATCGTAGCTCCGCAGATGCGCACCCGCTTTTCGCGGCTCGTCTCGCCCGCGACCAACGCGACACTTGCGCGGGGAAGGCCGAGTTGTTCCGCGATAAATTCAGTCAGCGCCCGGTTGGCCTTCCCATCCACGGGCGGAGCCTGAAGCCGGATTTTTAACGCCGCTCCGTGGAGTCCGGCGACGCTGGTTTTTCGCGCGCCGGGCGAAACATGAACCGCGATTTCGACGAAGCCTTCTCTTTTCGCGAGCCAGGTCATCCCATTTCCGTCTTCGGCGGATTGAGTTGGAATGCGCTGACGCACGCGGCGAAGTCGGCGGGCCACGGCGCGCGGATCTGAAGATCCGCGCCGGTGGCGGGATGGCGGAAGGCGAGGGCGGCGGCGTGCAGCATTTGGCGCGGCACGCGGCGCAGCGCGGGCAGGTTCATTTCCGACGTCATGTAGGATTTATCGCCGAGCACGGGGTGGCGGGCGTTGGCGAGGTGAATTCGGATTTGATGCGTGCGCCCGGTTTCCAATTTTAATTCGACGAGGCTCGCGGTCATTCCGGCCTTGAGGACGCGGATGTGCGTGACGGCGGTTTGCCCCTCGATGGGGTCGCGCAGGGTGCGGAGAGATTTTGGAAAGCTGCCGAGGACGATGGCGTGATAGGTCTTGTTCACGTCGCGCTCTTGAAACAGAGGAATCATGGCGTCGCGTGTTGCGGGGGTCGTCGCGAGGAGCAGGCAGCCGGAGGTTTCGCGATCGAGACGATGGACGGCGTAGATGTCGCGGCGGAGTTTTGCGCGGAGCTGCGCTTCGACGCTGTTGGCCGCGCCGTTGGTGAGGATCCCGGCGGGCTTATTGACGACAACGTAACTTTCGTCGCGGTGGAGCACGGCGAGGGCGGGTGGTTCGGCGCCGGTTTGCGTCTCCATGACCGCTTCGACCCGATCGCCTGCGCCGAGAGGATGTCGGGCCATCCACGTGCGGCGGTTGTTGACGAAAACGGTGCGCGCGTCGAGCAGGCGTTTGGCCTGTTTATTCGAGAGGCCGAGCCGCTTGGAAAGGAAGTGGAGCAGTTCGACGCCGTGTTCGGAGCCGGAGACTACGATTAGTTTTCGCGACGTGCCCATCGCCGCAACGTACACAGACCGGCGATCATCAGCAAGAACGTGCTCGGTTCCGGAACGGGGCTCATGTTGGCGATGATGCCGCTCACGCCGCCGAAGTTGAAGTTCTGCGGCTGGGAGGGCGGTTCATATCCGGCGAGCGCCGTGAACAAGGTCGAATTGCCGTAGAAGTTCGACGTCGCGGTGGGCACGAATCCGGAGAGAAAGTTGTCGGCGGGGGCGGTCCAAACGCGAACGTAGTATTGGCCGTTCGGGATTTCGGAGGTGAAGTTGCCGCCGCTGAGGCGCCCGTAGTGGTTGGTGGAGCCGGAGGCGCCAACGAGGTTTGCGGCGATGTAGGACCACGCCACGACTTGATCGTCGCCGGATTTGCCTTGGGTGTCGTTGTAGCTGGCCGGATCAATGAGTCCATCGCCGCCGGCATAGATCAGTTGCACGAAGCAACTGACGTCGTTACTGCCCTTGACGCCGAAGAGTGGCGTGATGCCGTCTGCGTAGTAGGCGCGATTATACACGTCATTAAACCATGTGAAATCCGCGCGGACAGCGGCCGCCGCCAGCCAAAATGTCGCGGCCGCCAAGAGAACCGGGAGCAGGCGGCGGCTTGATCGGAAGGAGATCACGAGGCGTCTCGCGCTTCAGGGAGAAGTGTAGCGATTGGTTTCGACCCAGGTGAAGGCGTCGCCAAGGTGTTTGAACCAGAACGCGGAACCGGGGCTGATGACGTTCGTCGCGGGGTCGCCCGTGGCGAAGTCCACCAGTGAGCCGTCTTCGTAGTAGAAGAAAATCTGGAACTGCTGCGCGTCCGGGTTCCACAGATAGAGCGCGTCGGAAGTGTCCAGTGAACTGCCTTTGGTCGCGCCGGCGGCCAGCGTGAGCGCGTTCAAGGAGACGGGATAGGAGTAAGGATAGGAGAGGAGTTGCAGGCCCGGCGCGACGGGGGTGGCGTGGGTGGGGGAGGTGATGACGTTTCCGGAGACGTACATCGTTTGGTTGGTCGAGTGGTTGCTCTTGACCCAAAAGCCCACGCCGGGCAGCACCGGGTTCGTGGCCGTCTGGTTCGATTGACTGTCGCGCCAGATCAACTGCGAGCCGTTGTCGTAGAGATAGGCAATGCGATAGCTTTGCGACTGCGGATCGAAAAACAAAATGGAGTCTGCGTCGCTGACATCCGAGCCGGGCGTCAGTTGTTCGCCGATCACGGTGTTGATCCCGTCGGATGATTTCAAATAGGGCGCGCCTGCCGCGTTCAATCCGTTCGCGGGAACGGAAACTTTCTGAAAGCCCATGACGTTGATGGAATACACGGGCGCCTGCGCGCGTGCCGTCCAAGCCAGCGCCAGTCCCACCAATCCCGCTATGACTGTTTTATTGACCATGACTACCCCACAAATGCAGCCATCTGAATAATACGCCGCCCGCCCCGGCTGTAAAGGGTTTTGCTGCGATTCCCCATAGCCCTAAGGGGCGGCTGGCCCGGGAGGGTTCCAATCGTTGGAAAAGCGCGCCGGGTTTTTTCCAATCGTTGGAACTTTTTCGCGGCGTTTTTCCAACGATTGGAACTTTTTCAGCCCCACTGGGTTGCTCACGGCTGCGCGCGGTTTGTTTCCCGTTTCAGGGGGCGAGTCCGGCGCGCCGGATGAGGGCGGCGACGCCGCGCGGGTCGGCCTTGCATTCGAGCAGGGCGCGGAGCATGAGCGGGGCGACGATGGTGGCGTCGGATTCGATGACGAACATCGGGGTCTTTTCCGTGAGCTTGTCCCAGGTGATTTTTTCGTTGGGGGTCGCGCCGGAGTAGGAGCCGTAGGAGGTGGTGGAGTCCGAAATCTGGCAGAAGTAGGCCCAGGGTTTGACCTTCTGTTGCAGGTCATATTTGATGGAGGGCACGACGCAGATCGGGAAGTCGCCGGCGATGCCGCCGCCGATTTGGAAGAATCCGCAGCCTTTGCCTTTGGAGAGTTCTCCGTATTGATCGTAGAGAGCGCCCATGTATTCGATGCCGGATTTGACGATGCTGGGGTTGCAGTCGCCGGTCTTCACGTAGGAGGCGAAGATGTTGCCGAAGGTGGAGTCTTCGTGGCCGGGAACGACGATGGGGAGGTTGGCTTTGGCGGCGGCGAGGAGCCAGCAGTCCTCTGGATTGCCGTCGCATTGGCGGCGGTTGAGGCGCAGGACGAGGTCATAGAAGTATTCGTGCCAGAAGCGGCGGGCGCCGTTGCGGGTCGCGTCTTTCCACATGGGGACGATGATTTTTTCCACCGCGCGGAAGGCTTCGTCTTCCGGGATGCTGGTGTCGGTGACGCGGCGCATCCGCTGGTCGAGGATTTTGGTGTCGTCCTCTTTTCGCATGTAGCGGTAGTCGGGAAAATCTTTGTAGTGGTTGTTGGCGACGAGGCGGAAGAGCGATTCTTCGAGGTTTGCGCCGGTGACGGAGAGTCCGTGGATGAGGCCCGCGCGAATGGCCGGGGCGAGCGTGATGCCGAGTTGCGCGGACGACATCGCGCCGGCGACGGCCCAGAACATGCGGCCGCCGCTTTCAATGTGTCGCCAGTAGGCGAGCAGCGCGTCGCGGGTGGCGCGCGCGTTGAAGCTCTTGTAGTTCTCGAGCACAAAACTCAAAACCGGCAGTTTCGCGGCGGGCATGATGAGGTCTCCTCTTTCCAAATCGGTTTGCTGAATCGGGCGCGCATGATGCCGGGCTCGATTGAAAACGCAAGTTCATCCAGAGACTTTCTCCGGCGCGGCGAGATTGGCGGTCCGCGGGCGGCGTGATAGAGTCCGGAGTTTATGACCAAACGCGATCCATTGCGGGCCGTGGCATTTGTCACCATTTTCTACACGGTGGCGGCGGCGCTGGTGACGGCGCGGACGTCGAATGCGGAGTTCATGCTTTATATCGGCGTGATGTTCGTTCTGATGGCGTTGATCGGGCTTTTGCATTGGAAAATCCGCCTTTCGGCGGGCGCGCTTTGGGGGTTGAGCGCGTGGGGATTTCTGCACATGGCGGGCGGATTGACGCCGGTGCCGGCGAGTTGGCCGATCGAGGGCGACCTTCGCGTGCTCTACAGTTGGTGGGTGGTGCCCGGCTGGGTCAAGTATGACATGATCGTGCACGCGTTTGGTTTTGGCGTGACGACATGGGTGTGCTGGCAGGGCGCGCGCGCTGCGCTGCGAAATCGGGGTGTGTCGGATGTTCGTCCGACGGCGGGCTTGCTGATTCTCTGCGCTGCGGCGGGAATGGGCTTTGGCGCGCTGAACGAGATCGTGGAGTTTATCGCCACGCTGACCGTGCCGGAGACGAATGTGGGCGGCTACGTGAATACGGGATGGGATTTGGTCTCGAACTTCGTCGGTTCGGCGGTCGCCGTTCTGCTCATCAGGTTCAAATCCCCGAGCGGCTCGCGCGCGGTTTCCCCTTTGAGGTAAAAGACCTTCTTGCTCCATTCGGTTTTGGGCTGATAGTCTGCTCCAATGCCTGTCAAAAAAGAATCTGTTCGCGCCGGCTTTCACGAGGTGACAGGAATGGTCCTGTTGGCTGTCTGTGTGCTCGGCATCTTGAGTTTGTTTTCCTACGACCCGCAGGATGTGTCGCTGCTGCATTCGCCGCCGAACAGCCCGCCGAGCAACTTCATCGGGCCGGTGGGCGCGTGGCTGGGTTTTCTGACGTTCATGACGTTCGGGGTGGGCGGCTATCTTGTGCCTGCGGCGCTGGCTTATCTGGGCTTGCTGTGCTTCTACCGGCGCGATAGCCGGATTTGGCCGAAGGTGATCTGGACGATGGTCGTTTTTCTCGCGTTGTGCTGCTTGCTGGAGCTTGGCTCCGGCGCGTGGGAGGCGCTGACGGCGAAGATCAATTCCGTGGGGGCGGGGGGCGTGGCCGGCGACATCGTGGGCCGCCATCTGCTCGTGGGGCTGATGGGGAGCGTGGGCGCCGGAATTGTGTGCGTCGCGCTTCTGTTGGTCAGTTTGGTCATGCTGTTCGAGATCAGTCCGACGGCGGTGGTCAACCGATCGCGCGAGTGGATCGCGGCCCGAATGGAAAAACGCAAGGCGCGTCGCCGCGATCAGATGGACGATGTTTCAAAAATCGAGGACGAGACCCGCGAATTGTCGAAACGGCAGACCCGCCTCGAACGCGCGGTGAAGACCTACGAACGCGCGACGGCCATGCAGGAAAAACCCGCGGCGGCGGATGAACCCGCCCCCGCGAAGAAAACGTCCGACTCCAAATCGAAATTTCGCGCCGAGCCCGAGTCGGATCCAGTGGTTTCCCCGCGCGCCGCGTCGCGCGATGCGGAGGAGGCCGACGCCGGGGTCAAAGGGGTTACACGCGCGACGGGCGAGTCCGCGCGCGACGATGAGGCGGACGTCCCGCCGCTGGTTGAGCAGGCGGTGGACTTGATCAAGAAAGTGCGCGCGCGGTCGCTGAAAGCACCCGCGCCCAAGGCGGATCCGGAGCCGGTGGTGAAGCCCGCCTCGCTCCCCGCGCCGAATGTGAACTTCACGCTGCCGTCGCTCGATCTGCTCGACCCGCTTCCTCCGCTCAAGGACCGGGAAATTCAGGGCGATTTCGAGCTCGGCTCGCAACTGCTGAAGGAGACGCTGTCGGAATTCGGCATCGAGGTGGAAGTCACGAACGTCGAGCGCGGGCCGGTCGTCACGCGCTACGAGCTTCTGCCGGCGGCGGGCGTGCGCGTCGAGCGCATCACGAATTTGAGCAACAACATCGGCTTGGCGATGAAGGCCGAGAGCGTGCGGGTGCAGGCGCCGATTCCCGGCAAGGGCGTGGTGGGCATTGAAATTTCCAACCCCAAGACGAGCAAGGTGTTCCTGCGCGAACTGATGGAGAGCGACGAGTGGAAGAACTCGCCCGCCGCGCTCCCGCTGGCGTTGGGCAAAGATGTCGGCGGGCATGCGCTCATCGCGGACCTCGCCAAGATGCCGCACATGCTCGTGGCCGGCGCGACCGGTTCAGGCAAGACCGTTTGCATGAATTCCATTCTGGCGGGGTTGCTGATGTCGCGCACGCCCGACCAGTTGAAGCTGATGCTGATTGACCCGAAGATCGTCGAATTTTCCAACTACAATCACCTGCCGCATCTTGTGGTGCCTGTCATCACCGATTCCAAAAAAGTCAGCCTCGGTCTGCGCTGGGCGATTACAGAAATGGAAAAGCGCTACAAGCTTTTCGCGCGCGTCGGCGTGCGCAACATCGAATCGTTCAACTCGCGCCCGATCGTCAAACAGCAGGACCTTTTCGCCGAAGGCGTTCCCGCGCCCGAGGAGGAGGAAGAGGACAAGATTCCTGATCGCGTGCCCTACATTGTTATCGTGGTGGACGAGCTGGCGGACCTCATGCTCGTGGCGCAGGCGGAAATCGAAAACCACATCGCGCGGCTTGCTCAACTTTCCCGCGCGGTCGGCATTCACATGATTCTCGCCACGCAGCGGCCGTCGGTGAATGTCATCACGGGAACGATCAAGGCGAACTTTCCCGCGCGCATTGCGTTTCAAGTCGCGCAGGCCAACGACAGCCGGACCATTCTGGATTCGATGGGCGCCGACAAGTTGTTGGGCAAGGGCGACATGCTCTTCCTCAATCCGGGCCTCAAGCAGCTCATCCGCGCGCAGGGCACGCTCACGCTCGATGCCGAAATCGCGCGCGTCGTCGAACACCTCAAGGCGCAGGGCCAGCCGCAGTATGAAATGGCGGTGAAGGACAAAATCGAGGGCAAGACCACGGACCTGCCCGATATGGAGGAGAGCGACGAGTTGATCGAACAGGCGATGGAGATCATCCGCCAGACGCGACGCGCATCAACGTCGTCATTGCAGCGACGCCTCCGAATCGGTTATACCCGCGCCGCGAGAATCATGGACCTGCTGGAGCAGAAGGGCATTGTGGGGCCGGCCCAGGGTTCCGATCCGCGTGAGATTTTGATAGATTTGGATGGAGAAGTTCCGACCAACGAGGAAGAGCCGAACATTACGCCAGGCGCATGATGACGATTGGAGAAATATTCAAAACGGCGCGTGAAAAAAAGAAAATCACGACGTCAGAGGCGGCCGTCGCCACACGGATGAAAGTCCAGCACGTGGAAGCGATCGAGTCGGGCCGGTTCGACAAGTTCGCCGCGCCGACCTATGCCCGCGGATTCATCCGCCTCTATGCGGAGTATCTCGGACTGGACCCGTCGCCGTTGATCCGCTTCTACAACGAACACTATTTGAATGACGAACGGCCCAGTCTGATTCCTGACGAATCCTCCCGCGCACCGGCGCCGAAGCCGCCGCGCCGCCCGCCATCCGAACCTCCGGTGTCCGCGAAAGCCGCGCCGACCACGGAAGAACGAAAGAGGGAAATTCCGGCGCCGGCGCGCCCCGCGCGTCCGCGCCCGCAGATCAACGTTGCGCAATGGCGCGCGAAAATCGGCGCGGCCTTTGCCCGGATGGCATCTGCGATAAAAAACGCGCCGCAGCAGGTCCGCCGCCGCGCGGGCTTTGCCGCCGCCATGGTGGCGCTGATCATCGCCGTGCCCTACATCGCGCGCTGCACGGGCGCCCGCGCTGGAAAAAATTTTGCGCCGGGCCAAACACACGACGCGCCGAAATCCATGTCCTCTCTTTTGAAGGAACCGCCTGAACCTTTCTTGAAGTCCGCGAATTCCCAACCATGAAATTGCCGAACATCCTCACACTGAGCCGCCTCGCCCTCGTGGCCATTATGATGGCCCTGCTCACGATGGATATTCCCTACGGGTTCAGCCTGGCGCTCGTCGTGTTCGTGGTGGCCGGCATCACCGATTTCCTCGACGGCTACCTCGCGCGCACGCGACATCAGATTTCCGCTTTCGGACGGTTGATGGACCCGCTCACGGACAAGGTCATGGTCTGCGCGGCCTTTGTCTGTTTTGTCGAGATTCACATCAGGGTCGGCAGCAAAGGGTTGGTTCCGCTGGTGCCGGCTTGGATCGTGGTCATCATCATCGCCCGCGAATTTCTGGTCACCGGCCTGCGGCTGCTCGCCGCCGGACGCGGCAACATCCTCTCCGCCGGCAAGTGGGGCAAGCACAAGACCGTTTGGCAGATTGTCGCCATCGCCGCGATTCTCCTCGGGCTGGCCGTGCGCCACGACCTGCTCAAGGGCGGCGACCCGAAGATGCTGGCTGACTACGACTTCGCTTTCTGGTACATCGCCAACGCGGTGGCCATTGCCGTCGCGTTGATCACGATGGCCTCCGGTATTTTATACTTCATCCAGCATCGCGAGTTGCTGGCGGAAGGTCGAACGTGAAGCGGGCTGTGAAGGAAAGAACGATGAGAAAAACATGGATCACGATCGTTGCATGGGGCGCGCCGCTGCTGGCGCTGGCCCAGACGCCGGGCACCAATAAAACCGTCGCCGAGCAGAGCATGTCCGTCCGCCAGATCATCGAATACGGCGGATGGTTGATGTATCCGCTTGCGGCGCTCTCCCTCATCGGCCTCGCGATGATTGTCTATTTCGCCGTCGTGCTACGCGAAGAAAACATCGTTCCGCGCAAGTTCATCTCCGGTCTGCGCGACCTGCTCGAAAACGGGCGATGGAACGAAGCGCGCACCGCCTGCGAAGCCAGCCGAACCGCCCTTTCCGCCGTCGTCGCCTCCGCGCTCGACTATCGCGCCCGCGTCGAAAAACCGGACACCGCGCTCCTCGGCGAAGTGGTCGAAGGCGAAGGCTCGCGGCAGGCCACGCTCATTCAAAATCAGATTCAATACCTCGTGGACATCGGCGGCATCGCGCCCATGATCGGGCTGCTCGGCACCGTCATGGGCATGCTCAAGGCGTTCAACACCGTCGCGCTCGATCTCGCAAAGGCGAAGCCCATCCTGCTCGCCGCCGGCGTTTCGCAAGCCCTCATCACCACCGTCGCCGGCCTGCTCGTGGCCATTCCCGCAATGGCAGCCTATGCCTACTTCCGCGGCCGCACCGCCAAGATCATCGCCAACCTGGAAACCGCCTCGGCGGAGCTCGTCACCCTGATCGCGCGGGAGAAATGATCGCGTGAATTTCCGTCGCAAAACACGACTCGAACCCGTCGGCTTTCAGCTCACGCCGATGATTGACGTCGTTTTCCTGCTCCTCTGCTTTTTCGTGACCAGTCAGGTCTATTCGCAGTGGGAGACTGAAATTGACATCACGCTGCCCACCGCGCAGACGAGCCAGACCCCGCAGCGGCTCCCCGGCGAAGTCATCGTTAACGTGGACAAAGCCGGCGCGACGATCGTCAACGGCCGCATCCTCGATCAGCCCGAACTTCAGGACATGCTCAAACGCCTCGCCTCCCTTTTCCCCGGCCAGCCGGTGCTCATCCGCGCCGACAAGGCCACCGCCTACGAACATGTCATTCGCGTGCTCGACCTCTGTCGCATGGCGGACATCTGGAACATTTCTTTCGCGACCGGCGTTCCTGAGGAGTGATTCGTGGCGCTTGCAGACGGGGCAAAGATGCGGGATGAAAAGCGGGCCCGCCCGAAAAGTTCCAATCGTTGGAACTTTTTTTTCCTGATTTTCCAATCGTTGGAACTTTTGCTCGTCGCGCCCGGCGCGTTCGCCATTTCCACGCCCGACCGGATCCAATTCGCCGATGGCCTCTACGCGCGCGGCCTTTATGACCTCGCGTTGAAGGAATATCTGCCGCTGCTCGCCGCTCAACCTGCCGTGACCAACCTCGACGCCGTGCTCTTCCGCAGCGCCGAGTGCTACCGCTACCTGCAGGACAAGAAGAACGCCGGACTCACCTACGAACAACTCCTCCAGCGATTTCCGCAGAGTCCCTTCGCGTGGCGCGCCGAATTCCGCCGCGCAGAAATGAGCGCCACCGGCGGCGAATACCTCGATGCCATCGGCCGCTTTCGCGCGCTGACCGAAAAAAATCCGCCCGCCGAAATCGCCGCCTCGGCCTACTATTATTTGGGCTATTCGCAGGACCGCATGAACATGAAGGAGGAGGCCGCCAAAGCCTTCAAAACCGTCGTGCACGAGTATCCGAACTCGCCCTTTTTTTCCTACGCCTGCATCGGACTGGCGGATATCGAACAGCGGCTCGGCGCGAGCGCGGAGGAGTTGCGCGGCCTCTACGAAAAAGCCGCGCGCGCGCCCGCCACGCCCCGCGTCGGCGCCGAAGCGTGGTTTCAACTCGGCGAATCCTATTATCGCGACGGCGACTTCTCGAATGCCGCGCACGCCTATGAACAGTTGCTCACGCGCTATCCCTCCGACCCGCGCGGCGACGAGGCGCGCCTGCCTGCCGCCTGGTCGTTCCACAATATAGAACGTTTCGCCGACGCGCTGAAGATCGCCGACAGCGCGTTGAAAAAAGTCGGCCCGAATGAGCGCGAAGCCGATTGGAAATATCTTCAGGCCAACGCCCTTCGCCAGTTGCAGCGCGTGGATGAAGCTCGCGCGATTTATGAGCGGCTGCTGGCGGATAACAAGGACGCTTCCATCGCGTCGGCGTCGGCTTATGAACTCGCGCTCATGTCCTTCGAAAAGAAAGACTACGCCGCCGTCGCGCAACTTGAGAACTTCGCGCGCGGCACGAATGCTTACCTCAAAGATTTCTATTGGATGCTCGCCGAGTCGGAAACGGCGCTGTCGAATCAGGCCGCCGCCGCGCAGTTCTATGGAAAGATTGCCGGCGAGTTCCCATCGTCCGACCGCGCCGCGCCCGCGCTCTTCAAATCCGCGCAGCTTGCGCAGGCTGCGAAACAGTGGAAGGAGGCCGCCTCGCTCTATCATCAGGCGCAGAAAGCGGGATCGAAAGGCGATCTCGCCGCCGATGCGCTGCTGGCTTCAGCCTATTGCCTTGGCGAAGCAGGCGACCGCGAAGCCGCCTTGCAGGACCTCGCGGCGCTGAGCGCGGCCTATCCGAATTTTGCGGGCATGGATCGCGCGCTTTATCGGAAGGCGCAGTTGGAAGTGGAGTTGGACCGCGCCGACCAGGCGCGCGCGACGCTGGAGCAATTGCTGAAAAAATATCCGCAAAGCGAGACCGCCGCCAGCGGCCACTATCTGCTCGGCGTGCTTCTGGAAAAAGCCAAGGAGTTTGGCGCGGCGGATCAAAATTACCGCGTGGCGGAGCAAGGCAAATTGAAAGCCCCGCTTGCGGATCAGGTCCGCCTTCGCCGCGTGGCGGTGCTTCAGCGGCTTGACAAGGATGAGGAAGCCGCGGAGTTGCTCCAGACGCATTTGAAACGCCCGCTGCCTCGGAGATTCCGGTTGCGTTGCTCGACTGGCTTGCGCGTTTCGACTTGGGCCGGGAACGCTATGCGGATGCCGATGCCGCGGCGACTCAGCTCGCGGTCGTCGCGACGGATCCCACATGGAAACAAATCGCGTGGTACACGGCGGGGCGCGGGCGCCAGGCGCTCGGAAATGCCGCAGGCGCGCGCGAGGCTTATCAGCAGGCCCTCGCCGTGGATGCGAAGACGAGAGAAGGCGTCGAGGCCGCCATGTACCTTGGCCAGGTGGGTCTCGACACGTCCGACTTTGATGCGGCGGCCAACTACTATTCGAAGGCCGCGGAAATGGCGGCGTCGGATGACCTGCTGGACATTCGCGCGCGCAGCTATTTCGGCCTCGGCGAAACGGCGCGAGCGCGCGGCCAGTGGGAGGAAGCGTCGCGATATTATATGAGCGTGGCCGTGCTGTTTGACGATGCGAAGCTCGCGCCCGAAAGCCTCTATCGCGCGGCGGAAGCGTTCGATCATTTGGGGCGCGCGGCAGACCGGGACAAGGCGAAGGAAGAACTGAAGCAGCGATTCCCCGACAGCGATTGGGCGAAAAAACCATGAATCAAGAATGGGAAATCAAACCGTGCCAGCAGGTCTGCGCGGCGACGGGCCGGCCGTTCGAGGACGGTGAAAAAATATATTCCAAACTCCTGTTCACGCAGGAGGGATACGTCCGGCAGGACTTCAGCGAGAGCGGGTGGACGGCCGCCGCGCGCGCCGATGCCGTCAGCTTCTGGAAGAGCGTCTATCACGCGCCCGCTCCGCCCGCGCACGAGCCGCTGAAGAAAGAAACCGCCGAATCGCTGTTGCGCGAGTTCATGGCGAAGGAGGATTATTCGCGAAAAAACGCGGTTTTTATTCTCGCCGTCATGCTGGAGCGCAAACGCGTGCTCGTCGAACGCGATGTGCAGGTGCGGCCCGATGGATTGAAGTTGAGGATTTATGAGCACAAGAAGAGCGGCGAGATTTTCACCGTGCCCGATCCCGCGCTCCGTCTCGACGAGTTGGAAGCCGTGCAGGCCGAAGTGAACGAACTTCTTGGCGTGAATGCGGCGGGCAAGCCCGCGCCGAAGGCGTCCGGCCCCGCCCCTGAAGGCTGATGCTCTCGATGCGAAAGACCGGCGTGACGGTGTTTTCACCGATGCCGCCGAGCGTGCCGCCGCGTTTGAGCTGGCCCACGTTGCGGCGCGATCTTTTTACGAATCCCGAGGGATATTTTGCGAAGACGCGCGCAAATCCTCAGTACGGTTTGCCCGGATGGACCCGCGATTGCGGGCGGCGTTTTCATCGCGGCTGCGATATCGCGCCGGTTGAAGTTCATCCGGCCGGTCGAACGGTGGAAGTGATGTTTTCTGATTGCGGCAGAAATGTGGAATATCCCTCGCGCGAGCCGGCGCTGATCCCGTTTGACCGAGTCTTTGCCGTCGCGCCCGGACGCGTGGCGGAAATCAATTTGAGCGAGGACCAGTCGGATTTCGGGCTTTTCGTGGTCGTTGAGCACGCGGAGTTTTTCACGTTGTACGGACATCTGGCGTCTATCGAGGCGAGGGCGGGGGCGGAGGTGTCCGGCGGCGCGCGAATCGGCGCGATGGGCGCGACCAGCCGCGACGCGGATGCGCGGAACTGGATGGCGATTGCGCCGCACGCGCATTTCGAGGTCATCGCGCCGGAGGGCGGGGCGTATGATCCACGCGAGTTTTTGATGGCGGGGCTGAAATGAAAAATTGCGAGTGCGTTATCGAGCAATACCGCGGGCGCAAACTCGTTCGCGCGTTTGCGCCGAGCGGCGATGCGGTGCGGCCCTGGAAGATGCGCGTGGCCGGAAAAACTTATCTGCGGACGAGCGGATGGGTTCTGTCGAAGATCCTTCCGACGTTGGCGGACGGTTCGCGGGTGACGACAAAGGTCCGTTCGCGCTCTTCGTAGTTTCGGGTCTCTTTTGCCGGGCCAGGGATGTTCCATCCCGCCCTTGACACTAAACCGACTAGACGGTACAGTTGACGCCCATTGAATTGAAATGGGTTTTTAACCGGCTAGATTTGGGAACTACACTGTGGCCGCGAAATCAGCAAGAGAAGGCATTTTGGACGCCGCCGAGGCGATTGTGATCGAGCAGGGCGCGTCGTTTATGACGATGGACGCCGTGGCCGCGGGGGCCGGCGTGAGCAAGGGCGGGTTGATTTATCATTTTCCGTCTCAGGAGGCGATGCTGTCCGCCTTGTTGGAGCGATTTTCGAATCGGACCAAACGGAGGCGAGAGGAAATTAAAGCTTCGCTGCCGGAAAATGCGGCGAGCGACTTGGTGGCGTATATTTTGTCGCGTTCCAATCTCTGCACCAAGGCGCGGCAAATGGGCGGCGGCTTGCTGGCCGCCGTGATGCGCGCGCCGCAGTTGGTCAAACCGCTGCAGGCGTCGTGGAAGAAGTCCATGTCGAAGATGCTGCAGTCGGCGAAGAATCCGGAGCGCATGAGCGTGCTGGTGATGGCGGCGGAATGCATCTGGCTGCTGGATATGCTGGGCTTGCAGGGTTTTACCGAGGCCGAATTGACCCGAATCAGGGCTGAGATTGTCAAACTGGCTTATGAGTGGAGCGGCGTGGAGCCGCCGCCGCTGAAAAATCTGCTGAAGCAACCGGTCTGCACAGAAAACAATTAACTCGAGGAAGAAAGCCATGAAAATTGTCAAATCACATGTATCCGGCGGGTGGACGCTGCCTGCCGCTCTCGTGCTGGCGTGCGCGATGGGGTCTGCAAGTTGCAAAAAGGGGCCGGCCTCGGCGCAGATGCCTCCGCCTCCGACGCCGGAGGTGGGGGTGATCACCATTCAACCCGAACGCGTTCCGCTCACGGCGGAGCTTGCGGGACGGATTTCGGCGTCGCTTGTGGCCGAAGTGCGGCCGCAAGTGACGGGCATTATCCAGAAGCGCCTCTTTGAAGAAGGCGCGGATGTGAAGGAAGGCGACGTGCTGTATCAGATTGATGCCGCGCTTTACGAAGCGGCGGATGCGAGCGCGAAAGCGGCGCTGGCTCGGACGGAGGCGAATTTGAAGTCCCTCCGTGCGCAGGCGGCGCGATCAGAAGAGTTGATTGCCATTCACGCGATCAGTCAGCAGGAATATGACAACACCGAAGCTTCGCTCAAACAGGCGGAGGCCGAATTGGAGGCAAACAAGGCCGCGGTGGAGACCGCGCGCATCAACCTGAATTATACGAAAATCAAGGCGCCGATCTCGGGGCGCATTGGGCGTTCCGCCGTGACGGTGGGCGCGCTGGTGACGGCGAATCAGGGCGCGGCGCTTGCCGTGATTCAGCAGCTCGATCCGGTGTATACGGACGCGCCGCAGACGAGCGCTAACCTGCTCCGTTTGAAGCAGGAGATCAGTTCCGGGCGCGTGGCGCGCGAGGGGAATGACGCTTCGGCGCACCTGTTGTTGGAGGATGGTTCGACGTATGCGCACGCCGGCGTGCTGAAATTTTCCGATGTGACGGTCAATCCCACGACCGGCTCGTTTATTCTCCGGACGAGCTTCCCAAATCCCGAGGATTTGCTCCTGCCCGGCATGTATGTTCGCGTCGTGGTGGAAGAGGGCGTGAATGAGCAAGGGATTCTCGTGCCCCAACGGAGTGTGACGTTTGACGCCAAAGGGCGGCCTGTCGCCCTGGTCGTAAATGCGGAGAGCAAAGCTGAGCCGCGGATGCTCGTGCTTGATCGTTCCGTGGGCGAGGCGTGGCTTGTCAGCGACGGGCTGCGTGCGGGTGATCGTCTGATTATTGATGGGGTTCAGCGCGCGCGGCCGGGTTCGCTTGTGTCGCCCGTTCCATTTGGTTCGACGAACGGAGCGGGGCAGGTGGCTTCCACAGCGTCGGCCTCAACGCCGTAAGGAGTTTCTTCGATGCTCTCTCAATTTTTCATCAACCGCCCGATTTTTGCATGGGTGTTGGCGATCATTACGATGCTGGCCGGCGCGCTGGCGATCAAGACGCTGCCCGTCGCTCAATATCCCGCGATCGCGCCGCCGGAAATTGCGATCGGCGCGGTCTATCCGGGCGCGTCGGCGCAGACGGTGGAGGATACGGTCACGCAGGTCATCGAGCAGAAGATGAACGGCATTGACGGCCTGCGCTACATGGGGTCGAGCAGCGATTCGGCGGGAAACGTTCGCATCACGCTGACGTTCGACATCGGCACTGATCCGAACATCGCGCAGGTTCAGGTGCAGAACAAGTTGCAGTTGGCTATTCCGGTGTTGCCGCAGGTGGTTCAGCAACAGGGCATCTCGGTCACCAAATCCACGCGCAACTTTCTGTTGATCATCGGGCTGGTTTCGGATGACGACAGCTTGAGCCGGTATGACCTGACGGACTACATGGTGTCCCATCTTCAAGACCCGATCAGCCGGGTGGAGGGCGTGGGCGAACTCCAGATGTTCGGTTCCCAATATGCGATGCGCATCTGGCTTGACCCCGACAAGCTGAATGCCTATCAGCTCACGCCGGCCGACGTGCGGCAGGCGATTCGCGCGCAGAACGTGCAGGTTTCTTCCGGCGAATTCGGCGGACTGCCCGCGGCGGCGGGTCAGCAGTTGAACGCCTCGATCACTGCGCAAACGCTGTTTCAAACTCCGGCGCAATTTGACGACATTATCTTGCGCGCGAATGCGGATGGTTCCACGGTTCGATTGCGCGATGTCGCCCGAACGGAACTCGGCTCGGAGAGCTATGCGTCCGTTGGCTTCTACAACGGCAAGCCGGCTTCCGGCATGGCGCTGCGGCTGGCCGCCGGCGCGAATGCGATCAAGACGGCGACGGCCGCGAAGAAAAAGATGGAGGAACTCTCGCGCTATTTCCCGCACGGCATGACGGTGGTGTATCCCTACGACACGACGCCGTTCGTGAAGATTTCGATTGAGGAAGTGGTCAAGACGCTGCTTGAAGCCATTCTGCTCGTCTTCCTGGTCATGTTCCTCTTCCTTCAAAACTTTCGGGCCACGCTAATTCCAACCATCGCCGTGCCGGTGGTGCTGCTCGGCACGTTCGCGATGATTGACGCTTTCGGTTTCGGCATCAACACGCTGACCATGTTTGCGATGGTTCTCGCCATCGGATTGTTGGTGGACGACGCGATTGTCGTGGTGGAGAACGTGGAGCGCATTATGAGCGAAGAGGGGCTCTCGCCGATCGAGGCGACGCGCAAGTCCATGAATCAAATTTCCAGCGCGCTGGTGGCGATTGCGATGGTGCTTTCCGCCGTGTTCATTCCCATGGCCTTTTTCGCCGGCTCCACGGGCGTCATCTACCGCCAATTTTCGATCACCGTCGTCTCCGCGATGGCGCTTTCGGTGCTGGTGGCCTTGATTCTGACGCCCGCGCTGTGCGCGAGTATTTTGAAACCGGTGGAGAAAGGGCACCACCTCGGCGAAGCCGGTTGGTTCCATGCGTTCTTTTCACGATTCAACAAACTCTATGACCGGGGGAGCAATCGCTATCAGAAGATCGTGAGCCGGATTCTGCTAACCGGCGGGCGCTACCTGCTCATCTACGGCGCGATCATTGGGGCCGTCGCCATCCTGTTCACGCGGCTGCCCACGGCGTACCTGCCTGACGAGGATCAAGGCATCTTGATGAACCTCGTTCAATTGCCGACCGGCGCCACCATTGACCGCACGCTCAACATCATCGAATCCATGCGCCAGTATTACGCAGTCGAGGAAAAAGATGCGGTGAAGGCGATCTTCAGCGTCGCGGGATTCAGTTTCGCTGGGAGCGGACAAAACAATGGCATGGCATTTGTTTCGCTCAAAGATTGGAAAGTTCGGCAATCGCCGACGTTGCGCGTCAAGGCGATTGCCGCGCGCGCCACGGCGGCCTTCTCAAAATTTCGCGATGGAATGGTCTTCGCCTTTCCGCCGCCCGCCGTGATGGAAATGGGAACGGCGAACGGATTTGACTTCCAGTTGCAGGATCGCGGCGGCGTCGGGCACGAGGCGCTCATGGCGGCGCGCGACCAATTGCTGGGCATGGCCGCGCAGAATCCGTCGGTGATGAAAGTTCGCCCGAACGGCCAGAACGATCAACCGGAATTCAGAGTGGATATCTCGCCCGAGCGCGTGGGGGCGCTGGGCCTCTCGATGAGCGACGTGAACGACACGCTCTCCATCGCGTGGGGCAGCAGCTATGTCAATGACTTCATTGACCGCGGCCGCATTAAACGCGTGTATTTGCAGGCTGATGCCGAACATCGGATGCAGCCGTCCGATCTGGACCGTTGGTTTGTGCGCAACAAGAACGGCGAGATGGTTCCTTTCTCCGCTTTTTCGACCGGGCACTGGGCCTATGGGTCTCCGCGGCGCGAACGTTACAACGGTATGTCGTCCGTTGAAATCCTCGGCGAGCCGGCGCCCGGCCGCAGTTCTGGTGAAGCGATGTCGGCGATGGAAGAAATGGCCGCCAAACTTCCCGCCGGCATCGGGTATGAATGGACGGGCCTCTCGTATCAAGAGCGCATCGCGGGCGCGCAGGCGCCGGCGCTGTATGCCTTGTCTGTGCTGGTGGTTTTTCTCTGCCTCGCGGCGCTCTACGAAAGCTGGGCCATTCCGTTTTCCGTGATGCTCGTGATTCCGCTCGGCGTGATCGGCGCGTTGCTCGGCACGTTTTCGCGCGGTCTGCCGAACGACGTGTATTTTCAAGTCGGCATTTTGACGACGATCGGGCTGTCCTCGAAAAACGCCATTCTGATCGTGGAATTCGCCAAGGAGCAAATGGAGCAGGGGATGAAATTGATGGATGCGACGTTGGAAGCGGCGCGCCTGAGGTTGCGCCCCATTCTGATGACCTCCATGGCCTTCATTCTCGGCGTCTTGCCGCTCGCCAAAAACAAGGGCGCGGGTTCGGGCGCGCAAAACGCCATCGGGACCGCCGTGATCGGCGGCACGCTGACCGGCACGTTCCTTGCGTTGCTGTTCATCCCGCTCTTCTTCTACGTCGTGCGCCGCATGTTCAAAGCCAAAGCGCCTGAAGCGGCCGCTGAACTCGCGCCCTCTCCGGAGGCCAACTGACATGAACAAACTCATCCCCTATTCCTCAGCGCTCGCCGCGCTCGCCCTCTCGGGTTGCTTCACCCTCGAACCGGATTATACCCGGCCCGACATACCCGCGCCCGCCGCCTGGCCGGCGGATGGCGCGCCGCAATCCGGAGGGGTCGGCGCGCAAACGAATCGCGCGACGGATATCGCATGGAGCGAATTCTTCAAAGACCCGAAACTTCAGGCCGTCATTGAACTTTCGCTGACCAACAATCGCGACCTGCGCGTCGCCGCCCTCAACATTGAAAAAGCCGAGGCGCTCTATCGCGTGCAGCGCGCCGACCTGCTCCCGAGCGTCAAAGGCACGGGAAGCGGCAGCAAGCAGCGCATCCCCGGAGCGCTCACGCCGACGGGCGCGGCCTCCACGCCGGAACGCTATGACGTGAATCTCGGGTTCAGCGCGTATGAACTCGATCTCTTCGGGCGAATCCGCAGCCTCAAGGCGCAAGCGTTGCAGCGCTTTCTTGCGACCGAACAGGCGCAGCACAGCGCGCGTATTTCACTCGTGGCCAGTGTCGCCAACGCCTATCTCGCGCTCGCCGCCGATCGGGAGCGGTTGCAGTTGGCGCGCGACACGTTTGAAGCGCAGAAGACATCGAGCGATTTGATCCGGCGCCGCTTCGAAGTCGGCGCGTCTTCGGAAATTGACCTGCGCCGTTCGGAGACGACCGTCGAATCCGCGCGCGTGGATATCGCCCGCTATGTAGGACAGGTGGCGCTGGACGAAAACGCGCTTGCGCTGCTCGTTGGCGCGCCGGTTCCCGCGGAGCTTCTACCGTCCGATTTAAGCTCGCTGGCCGCAATTCCAGAACTTGCGGCCGCCGCGCCCTCCGACGTGTTGCAGCGGCGCCCGGATATTCTGCAGGCGGAGAATTTGCTCAAAGCAGCCAACGCCAATATCGGCGCAGCGCGCGCGGCCTTTTTTCCCCGCATCGCATTGACGGCCGCCTATGGCACAGCGAGCGACGAACTTTCAGGGCTGTTCAAAGCCGGCTCGGAAGCCTGGAGTTTTGTGCCCTCCATCACCGTGCCGATTTTTGAAACGGGCCGGAATCGCGCGAACCTGAAAGCCGCGAAAGTGGATCGGGAGATCGCCCTCGCTCAATACGAGAAGGCGATACAGACCGCATTTCGCGAAGTGGCCGACACGCTCGTGCAGCGCGGATCCGTCACGGCGCAAATGAACGCGCAGCAAGCGCTCGTGGACGCCACGGACGCGACCTACCGGTTGGCGGAAGAGCGCTACAAGAGCGGCGTGGATAGCCAACTCGCTTTGTTGGACGCGCAGCGCTCGCTCTACAGCGCGCAACAAGGTCTCGTCACCCTGCGCTACGCCCAACTCGCCAACCGTCTCACCCTCTACAAAGCCCTCGGCGGCGGGTGAGCGCTCAGAAGGCGTGGTGATACGCCATTGGTCTGATCCTGTGCACCGCCCCCGCAGTTGCGGGTGCGTCGGTCGGCCCTCCTGAACGTCGGGCCGATGCTGGCTGCCCCGGTCGCCGCGGGCGCGACGACGGCGGCAGGGAATGGCGCGGAGTTATTTGATCAGATGGCGTGATTGTGTTGGTGCACCGGAGAGGACTTGAACCTCCACGGCCTTGCGGCCATAAGCTCCTGAGGCTTACGTGTCTGCCATTCCACCACCGGTGCAACAACGTCGGGCTATCTGCTAACAGCGCAGGCTCGTTGTGTCAATCGCGCAGGTTTAGCTTCCTGATTCGCTTTTCTCTTCCGCGGCGGCGGGGGCAGGGGCGGCGGCGGGGGCGGGGGCCGGAGCTTCCGCTCCGGTGATCGAGATTTTGGCGTTGTCGCGCAGGGATTTGATATAGGTTTCGGCGGCTTCCTGGCGTTTTTGCATCGTGAGATAGTCGGAAAGACGGTCTTTGATTTCGCTCAACTCGATCTTGCCGGCTTTGTCGTGCTCGGTGACTTTGATGATGTGATAGCCGTATTGAGTCTCCACGAGGGGGCCGATTTCGCCGATTTGCTGCTCAAAGGCCGCGTCTTCAAAGGGCTTGACCATCATGCCGCGGCGGAATTCGCCGAGTTCGCCGCCGCGCGTCTTGCTGCCGGGGTCGTCGGAGTGGTCCGCGGCGAGTTTGGCAAAGTCTTCGCCGGCAACGAGTTTTTCGCGAATTTCTTCAGCCTGCTTTTTCTTGGCGGCTTTGGCGTCTTCGGCGTCGCCGGGCTGGGTGGCGATGAGGATGTGGCTGGCACGAACGGTTTCCGGCTTCTCAAATTGGTCGGGGTGCGAGTTGTAGTAGGCTTCGAGGTCGGCCTCGGAAGGTTTGTCGGCTTTGGCGTGCTCTTCGAGAAGTTTGTTCAACTCCAGGTCAGAGGTGAGTTGCTGTTTGAATTCATCCATCGTTTTGCCCGTGCGCGTGAGCATGTCTTCGAGCGTGACGGTGCGCATGGTGTTGGTGCGAAAGTCTTGAATCACGGCGTCCACTTCGGCGGGGGTGACGGTGATTTTTTCGGTGGCGACGGCTTCGCGGAGCAGTTCCTTGCTGATGGCGGAATCCAGCGCGCGGGCTTCGAGTTGCGGGCGCATTTGGCTGAGGCGTTCCGGCGGAATGCGTCCGCCCACGCTGGCGAGAAAGGACCTGAGCTCTTTTTCGACTTCAGATTGAAGGATTTCTTTTCCGTTTACGACGGCGACGACGGTCGTGGGGGCGATGGGGGCGGCGGCGAGGGGCGACGAGAACATGTTGGCCGCTTGATTCAGGTCGAGAGGCGATTCGGAGGTGGTGGCGGGGGCGGGCTTCTTGTCGGCGCAACTGACGGAGGCGACGAGGAGGCTCAAGGACATCCAACGGAGGAGGACGGAGAGTTTCATAGAAAAACCTTTCATACGTGGGGCGTGAATGTCGGGGATTCGAGGGGGCGTGTCAAACCCAGAACCTATCTCAAAATTTGCTTGAGGAAGAGTTGAGATTGCTTCCGTTTTTGGCTTCAGGCGCGATGCGTGTGGGGTCGGGAGGGGGGCGAATGAGGTTTCAAAATGGCCGGGCGAATCGGCCGTGTTGAAGGAAGTGGAGGGTTTCGGCGGCGCTTTGCTTCGCTTTTCGGTCGAGCGCTTCGCGGGTGTTGAAGGCGTTATGCGGGGTGAGAATGACGTTGGGGCGCGCGGCGAGTTGCTGAATGAGGCGGGCTTCTGCCGTTTCTGAGATGCCTTGATGGAGCTGGACGGCGAGGCTGGGTTCGTCGTTGAAAACGTCCAGCCCGGCTCCTGCCAGTCGTCCGGCATCCAATGCGTCGGCGAGGTCGCGGGTGGCGACGAGTTCGCCTCGTGCGATATTGACGAAGATCGCGCCGTGGCGCGCGCGTTGAAAGAGGGCGCGGTTGAAGTAGTGGCGGTTGTCGGCGCGCAGGTTCATGGAACTGACGATGATGTCGGCGTGGGCGAGGGCTTCATCGGGCGAAACGTGATGAACGTCGGGATGGGTGGGGCGGATATCCACGCCGAGAGGGCGCATGTTGAGGCCTTGCGCGATGCGGTGGATGTCGTGGCCGATGCGGCCGACGCCGAAGATGGCGATGGCGCGTCCTTCGCATTCGCCGCCGGTCAGTCCGTCGCGATGGAATCGCGAAAAATGGCCCATCTGTTGGGGAAGTTTCCGCAGCAGCGCCAGCCAAAGGAGGGCGGCCTGTTCGGCGACGGCTCGGCTGCAATATTCATCCAGGCTCGCAAGCGCGAGCGCGGAGCCGGCGCGGTGGCGGATTTCTTCGAGGTGGTCATAGCCGGTGGTTCTCGAAAGGATGGCTCGGAGTTGTGGGAACCACGCGGCGGGGATGGAGGATTGGGTGCGGATACTGATGAGGGGGGCGGGGGGGGCGGTGTGGCCGGATTCCTGGATGGTGAGCGGGGAAAACCCGGCGCGAATTTGTGGGTCAAGCGCGGCGGCGATAGAGGGGCCTTCTTCATCGAAGGACTCATAAAAGAAGGCGTCAAACGGTTTTCTCATCGGTGTTTGATAAATACAGAGTTGACTTTGCGCGGTCGAGTTGGAAAGAGTTAATGATGTCAATCGTCGCGGGCCTTGCAGGGGTCAGGGGTGCCGATTGCGAACCAACTCGAGGTGTTTCATGGCGAAATCAGAGAGCGTTGAACAGGTTGAGGTCGAGTCCGTATCAGCTGAATCACTCCGAAGCGGGCGTCCGAGCACGGATGCCAGTGTTTTCATCATGTTGCTGGTGGGAATTGTGGGCACGTTGATCACGGCGTACGGCGTTTTCCCTCTCAAGAACAGCGCCAATAAAACGCTTCAATATATGTACGGCATCGTGAATCAACGCGGTCCCGTGCAGTACCTCGAGCTGCTCATGGCCTACATGGTGGCCACGATGATTTTCCTCAAGGCCCGCATCGTGCGCCGCAATCTTGAAGTCATCGCGGCGAATCCGATTCCGCCGGATGTGGACCTGACGGATGACAAGGCGCTTCAGGATTTTCGCGCTTCGTTGCCCTCGCGCAAGGAGTTTGGGTGGAGCATTTTGTTGAACCGTGTGGATCGCGCGCTGGCGCTTTGGCTCGGTTCCAAGGATGTCGGTCGTGTTTCAACGTGGCTTTCCTCGGAGTCCTCGCGCGACCAGGGTTCGTCCGACTCCTCCTATGCGCTCTCCCGCGTGTTGATGTGGGCCATTCCGATTCTCGGATTTATCGGCACCGTGCAAGGTCTGGGCCAGGCGGTGGCGGGCTTCGGCGTCTTGGGCGGCTCGGCTGATGTTACCGCGATCAAGGGCGCCATTGGCCAGGTGACCGTCGGTTTGGGCGTCGCCTTTGACACGACCTTGCTCGCGTTGGTGCTTACCACGTTCCTCATGTTTCCGCTCACGTCTTTCCAACGCCGCGAGGAAAATCTCTTCGGCGAAATGGACAATTATTTGGACGACGTGTTGCTGGCCCGACTCCCTTCGCCGGAGCAGCAACCGATCGTCATTGAAAACCTCGAAGACTCCATCGAGTCCGCGTTCCGCCGCTACATTCCCGATCCGGATCGTTACGACGAGGTCTTTACCCGTTCGATTGACAAGGCGGCGACCGCGGTCGAAGAGCGCTTCGCAAATCTCTCGCGAAGCTATGAAGCGACCGTCCGCGACTTGACGGAGAAACTTGCGGGGAACTTGACCGGCGTCGGCAAAACGTTGGAAGGAACTTTACGGTCTGTGGTGGATGATGTTCGCAAGCAGGACGAGGCGCTGCTTTCGGCCCGCCGCGAAGTGGGGCAGGAGGAGGCGGTTCGCTTCAAAGGCATGTTGGCCGACGTGCACTCTTCAGCCGAGAAGGTGGCCTCGCAATATCAACAGAGCGCGGCGTCCATTCAGGCTTCCACGAAGGAAAGCGTCGAGCACTCCATGGCCGCGTCGAAGGATCTGGCGGTGCGAATGCAGGAAGTTTCCCGCATGGCGTCGGGCATTCAGGACTTGTTGAAAGTCAACGAGGCGGTTGAGAAGAGCATGTCGGGCCTTGCGCAATCCGAAGATTTCCGCGCGACATTGACGGAGTTGCGCAAGCAACTGGCCGCGACGACCGATTTCTGCAACCGGATGAGCAAGCCGCGAGTGATCACGTTGCGCGAAGAATAACGCGGACGCGGGCGGATAAAGAGGCCGATCCCCAATGGGCAAGAACAGAGACTCGACCAAGACGGATTTTTCCTCGTTCATGTGCATCATTTTGATGCTCACGGGCTGCTTGGTCACCATTCTCATCAGCAACATCGTTGTGATTGCGGCCAACCCGAACAACGTCGAAATCACCTCCGTGATCGGCGGGACCTCCGCCGCCGGCGGCGATGTGGATGAAGCCATGGATGTGACGTTCGGCAACATCACCAAGGCGCCTTGGTATCTCGAAGTCACCCGCACCTATTTGACGATTTATCCCGGCGAGAAGCGTGTCGGCATCCGGGAACTGGAAGAGCGAAATAATCCGTTCGAGGAGATGCTCGCCAAGGTCGAGGAGAAAAAGGACAAACAATACATCGTGCTCCTCGTGCGACCACTCGCCTCCTCCTTTGCCCGCCAGTTGAAGAAGATCATCACAGATCGGGGCATTGAAATCGGAATGGATTTGTTGGAGGGCGACCTCCCGATCAAGTTCAGCGGCCATGAAAAACCCTTCTCAGGAGACGCTGAGACGGCCCCCAAAGAGGGAGGCGCCTAACCATGGCCAAAAAGGAGAGCGGACCCTCCATCAGTTTGGACTCGTTCCTTGACGTGCTCACCTGTCTCGAAGGCGTGTTGATGCTCGTTATTATTTCGACCGGCATTGACGCGGCGCAAACCAAGGTGCTGATTCCCACGCCGATCGAGCACGTCAGCAGCAAGAAGCCCGTGTATATCGAATGCCGGAACGAGCAGGTTTTTCCCATTGATGTGGATGGCCTCTGGAAGGTCACGAACGAACGGATGAGCGCATTGGCGAAAACGGCGCAGGGCGATCAGATGAAGATTCTGCAAGGCATGTCATCGCCCGAATTCAGGATCACCAACCAATATTATCTCGTGGACATGACCTACAGCCTGCTGGGCCAGTTGGCCCTCAAACCCAATCCCGATTCCACAACACCGGGCTATACCATTGACGACAAGGCCACGCTCTCCACGCCCGGATGGGTCAACGACATGTTTAACTCGATTGATAAAGACAAGCAGCGCGTGCGACTGATTGTGCGCGACGACAGCTATCACGTGTTCAAAACCATGCAGCGCCTGGCCTTTCTTCACAAAGTCGAGCTTTCGGTGGAAGTCTTCGACTCGCGCGAAGCCATCCGCTTTGGCCAGTTGGCCAGCCTTTAGCGCGCCGACGGGCGGTTTGCGATCACGGTGGATTTAGGATTTTGCAAGCCCCCTCCTTTCTGCTAAATCACTCACTTGCACGTCAGCAAGAAAGGTTCAGTCATGTCCCAGCACGAGATGGAAATCGGCGAAATCTTGAAGATCCTTCCGCACCGCTATCCGTTTCTGCTCGTGGACCGCATTGTGGAATGCGACATGAAGGAACGCATTGTGGGCCTGAAAAACGTGACTGCAACCGAGCCGTATTTTCAGGGGCACTTCCCCGATAATCCCATCATGCCGGGCGTGTTGCAGTTGGAGGCGATGGCCCAGGTCGGCGGAATTTTGATGAACAAGCTGACGAACCATGACGGAAGCGTCGCGTATTTTCTCTCCGTGGATAACGCGCGGTTTCGCCGGGTGGTTCGGCCCGGCGACACCCTGCGCATCGAGGTGATTTTCCAGCGCGCCCGTCTCGGCATGTGCAAGATGCATGGAAAAGTGCGCGTCGGCGATGACATCGTCTCCGAGGCGGATATCATGTTTGGCTACGATCGGAGCTGACCCGGTGTCCCTGATACATCCCACTGCGATCGTCGCGCCGGGCGCGCAACTCGGCGAAGGCGTGGAGATCGGTCCCTATTGCACCGTTGGCGCCCAGGTCCGCTTGGGCGACGGTTGCCGCCTCATTTCACACGCCGTGGTGGACGGCGCGACCGAGTTGGGGCGGGACTGCATCGTTTATCCCTTTGCCAGTGTGGGCCTCAAAACGCAGGACAAGAAATTCAAAGGCGGCACGCCGCGCCTCCGCATCGGCGACCGCACGACGATTCGCGAAGCCGCGACCATCCACGCGGCGACGTATGACGGGGACTACACGACCGTCGGATCCGACTGCCTCATCATGGACTATGCCCACGTTGCGCATGACTGCCTTATCGGCAACGGCGTGATTCTGGCCAACGCCGTGCAACTGGCCGGGCATGTGGTGATTGAAGATCGAGCGATTGTTGGCGGCGCATCCGCCGTGCATCAGTTTGTGCGGCTCGGGCGAATCTCCATCATCGGCGGATGCTCCAAAGTCATCAAAGATGTGCCCCCCTTCGCCCTGGCCGACGGCAATCCGCTCTCGGTTCACACGATCAACAAGATCGGAATGGAGCGCGCGGGGTTAAGCGCAGAGGCGATTTCAACCGTGAAGGACGCGTTCCGAATTATTTATCGGGAAAACCTGACGGCCGCAAAGGCGTTAGAAAAAATCGCGGCTGAACTGCCTGATATGGCCGAACTGCGAACGCTTTCTGAATTCGTGAAAAACTCGGAACGAGGCCTTACGCGATGATGCGACGACTCATGTTTTTGCTCGCGCTGGCGGTGGCGCCCGTCTTTGCGCAAACCACGAACGCGCCCGCCGCGCTGGTCAATTTCAACTTCGATCAGGTGGACATCCGCGTGCTGGCGAAACTCGTCGGCGAGATGACCGGGCGCCGCTTCGTGTTGGACAACGCCGTGGCGGGAAAGGTCACCGTCGTCTCGCCTCCGCGCATGCCCGTGAGTGAAATCTATCCGCTCTTTCTCTCCATTCTTCAATCCTCCGGCTTCACGGTGATTGAGCGTCCAGGGGCGACGCAGATCGTCCCGATTTCCGCCGGTATCGCGGGCGCGCCCGTGGTCAGCGACGACTCGCCGCACGCGGGCCTGATCACGAAGATTCTCCGCATCGAGCATATCTCGGCCACCGAGTTGAAGCGCGCGCTCGAACCCCTGGTGCGCGGCGGAAAAGAAGGCGCGCTTTCCGCGTTCGGCGCAACCAATCACCTGCTCATCACGGACACCGCCGATAACATTCGACAGATCGAAAAAATCATCGCCGAATTGGACAAGCCCGGCGCTGCGCGCTCGGTTGAGGTGGTTCAACTTCAGCACTCCTCCGCCGATGAAGTCGCCCGACAACTCGTCGCCGCGATGGAAGGCTCGGAAAGCGCCGGTTCCCGCGTCTCGCGGCATTTGCAACAGACCGCCGAGGGCGGATCGTCGTTGCCCGCGGATGTCGTCGTGGTCCCCGCGCCGCACGCCAACAGCATCATTCTCGTCGGCACGACGGTTCAGTTGGCCGAAATGAAAAATGTGGTCGCCAAAATGGATGTCGAAGCGCCGTCGGGCTATGGACGGATGAACGCGATTTTCCTCAAGTATCTGACCGCCGAAGAAGCGGCAAAGAATCTGAACGCGCTCCTGGCGAAAACCACGGACAAAGACCAGCGCAATCCCATCGCGATCGAGTTCAACACCGCCAACAACGCGCTGCTGGTGGACGCCTCGCCGCAGGACCTCGAGGTGGTGCGCAAATTGATTTCGGAATTGGACCAAGTGCCGCAACAGGTGTTGGTGGAAGTGCTGATCGCGGAAATCAGCATGAACAAGAACCTCGACCTCGGCGTTCAACTGGCCACCCTTGACCTGCCCAAAGATGGGCAGACGACCGTGCTGGGGCGGAGCCGGCCCGGCGAGACGGATACGATTCTAGACGCGGTTCAGAAGGGCCTTTTCCCGCAGGGACTCGCCATTGGCGTCGCACATGGGACCACGAAGGATTCGGCGGGAAATGTCTTGCCGCAGATTCCCATCGTCGTCACTGCGCTCGCCCGCAACCGCGACGTGAAGATTCTCTCGAATGTTCCGCTCTGGGCGCAGAACAACACCGAGGCCAGCGTCAGCGTAGTGGAAAACATACCGATTCTGCGCTCTACGATCGAAGGCGGATCCGGCACGTCGCGCGATGTCATTCAGAACATTGACCGTGTGGATGTCGGCATCAAACTCAAACTCACGCCGCACGTAAATCCTGACCGCGAAGTTCAGTTGAATCTGAACCCCAGCATCGAAGCGATTGTGGACCAAGGCCCGGCCAACACGCCCTACACGCCGACGATCGCCAAGCGTGAAATTTCGACCACCGTCACCGTGCCCGACCGCGCCACCGTGGTCATCACGGGACTGATGCGCGAAGATTCGGTCAAAGACGTGTACAAAGTTCCGCTGCTCGGCGACATTCCCATTCTCGGCTGGCTCTTTCGCAAAAACAGCACGCGGAAAGAACGCACGAATCTCATGGTTTTTGTCACGCCCCACGTCGTCACCGATGTCCGCGAAGCGATGTTGATGAAGCAGGCGATGGAAAAAAAGACCGGCATTGATCCCTCCGACGCCTTGCTCGACCCGGATCAACCCGTGAGGCGCTAAACCATGCGACTCGGTGAAATTTTGGCGCGGCGCGGCGCGATCACCGCCGCGCAATTGGAGGCCGCCCTCGAACAGCAACAGGCGGCGCGTCCACATCGGCGCATCGGCGAAATCCTCGTCAACCAGGGCGCGCTTTCCGATCCGCAACTCATCGAAGCGCTTGCGGAACAATTTCAACTCCCCTTCGCGCCCTCGATTGGAGACGCCGAGTTGGATCCCGAAATTGTTTCCCATCTGCCCGTCGAATGGGCGCGAACGCATGCCGTTTTGCCGTTCAGGCAGGGCGGCCACCTGGTGGCCGCTTTGGCCGATCCCACGCGACTTTCGGCCCTGGACGATCTGGGGCTGCTGCTCAATCAAGAATTGAAACCGGTGCTCGTGCCGCGCGCGGAAGTGCTGCGCGCTATTGAGCGCTGCTACTTCCGCAAAGGCGAATCCGAAGATGACTACGCCGAAAGCGCGTCCGCCGGGGAATCGCTCCCGCCGACGGCGGAGGGCGAGGATTTGTTGCGGATGGCCGAGCAAGCGCCGGTGACCCAGGCGTTGAACCGTATCTTGCTCGATGCCGTGAAGCAGCGCGCCTCCGATGTGCATTTTGAGCCGTTCAAAGAACGCATGTTGGTGCGGTATCGGGTGGATGGATTCCTCTACGAGCGACCCGCCCCGCCGCGAAATATGGAAGCGGCTTTGGTGTCGCGCCTGAAAGTCATGGCGCGTCTCGATATTGCGGAGCGTCGCCTGCCGCAGGACGGCATGGCCACGGTGCGCGTCGGCGAGCGCACGATTGACATTCGCGTCTCCACGTTGCCGGTCGCGGAGGGCGAGCGCGTGGTGCTGCGGTTGCTGAACCGCGAGGCCACCTTGCTGCCGATGGCGCAACTTGGCATGAGCGAAGACACGCTGCGCGATTTTCACCGGCTGCTGAAGGAACCGAACGGAATCATTCTCGTGACAGGTCCCACCGGCAGCGGAAAGACAACGACGTTGTATGCGAGCCTTCAGGAGTTGGACACCCAGCGGCTCAATGTCATGACCATCGAAGACCCGATCGAATATCAGCTCGCGGGAATCGGACAGATGCAGGTTAAACCCAAAATCGGCCTGACGTTCGCGCAGGGTTTGCGCCATATCCTGCGTCAGGATCCCGATGTCATTTTGGTCGGCGAAATTCGCGACTTGGAAACGGCGGAGATCGCCGTGCGTTCGGCGCTCACCGGCCATCTGGTTTTCAGCACGCTGCACACGAACGACGCCGCGTCGGCGGTCATTCGCCTTCGCGACATGGGCCTCGAGCCGTATCTGCTGGCCTCCGCCGTGAAGGGTGTTATGGCGCAGCGCCTGGTGAGGCGTCTTTGCCCGCATTGCCGCGCGCCAACAGCGCTCAACGCCGATGAGCTTCGCGCGCTGGGAACCGGCGCGGAAAAACTGCGCGGCAAAACAGCCTTCGTCTCCGTGGGTTGCTCCGAGTGCCTCGCCGGTTATCGCGGGCGCGTGGGGCTATATGAGTGGATGACCCTGTCGCCGGGGCTGCAACGCGCCGTGCGCGAAGAGGCGGACCCGTCACATCTCCGCTCGCTCGCGATCGCGGAAGGCATGAAGACGCTGATGGATGACGGCATCCGGAAAATCGCCGCGGGCGAAACCAGCGTGGCCGAATTGTTGCGCACGGTCGGCACGATTTCCAATTCATGAAGACGTTTGAATATCGCGGGTTTGACCTTTCCGGGCGGCTGGCTCGGGGCTTGGTCGAAGCGGTGGATGCGAAGGAGGCGCGCGAACATCTCGCGGCGCGTGGAATTCTTCCTGAAATTGTGGAACCTGCGGGGCGCGATCACGGCCTGGTCTCGGGCTGGCGTCGCCGTCGCCTCGATGCCTCCGCTCGCGCGGATGTGTATCGGGAGTTGGGCGCGTTGTTGAAAGCCGGTGTGCCGATGCTGTCGGCGTTTCAAATGGCGATCAACTCCGCCGCTCATCCGCAGCATGCGGTTATGCTCTCGCAGGTGCGCGATCGAATTCGCGAAGGCGGGGCGCTGGTGGATTCGTGGGTCGCCGCGGACGCGCGTCTGCCAAATTTCGAGCGAGCCGCCTTGACGGCCGGCGAACGGTCCGGCGCGCTCGATGCGGTGCTCGAACAACTGGCGGATTATTTGGAGGAGCAGCAGCGGGTTCAGGAAAAATTGAAGTCGGCGCTGGTCTATCCGCTGTTTGTCGTGGCGCTGGCGATTATCGTGGGCGTGGGCTTGCTGGGCTTTGTGCTGCCGAATCTAGGGCGGATGTTCGCGGAAACGCGGATGGAACTGCCGTGGCTGACCTCCGCGCTTCTTGCCTTGGGGCGGCAAGGTTGGCTGCTCGCGGCGTTGCCCATCGTTCTGCTCGCGCTTGGGACGTGGTGGCGGCATCGCGTGATTTCGCAGCCGACGGAGCGGGAGCGATTTGACGCCGCGCGACTCCGTTGGCCGTGGTTGGGCAAAAATAGCCGGCTGCTCGTGGCCGCGCGTTTTTCCCGGACGTTCAGCCTTTTGCTGCGTGGCGGTGTCGGCGCGGTGGACGCGATGGAACTCGCCGGCGACGCGACGGGCAACCTTTGGCTGGCCAACATCACCCGCGCGGAGGCGGAGGAAGTCCGGCATGGTAAATCCATCGCCAATGCGATCAAATCCATTCCTCCCTTCAGCGCCACGCTGGGCGGCTGGATCGAGGCTGGAGAGGCGAGCGGTACGCTTTCGGAGCTGATGGATCGTGCGGGGCGGCGTCTTGAGCAGCAGTGGAGCCAGCATTTGACGCGCGCGCTGAACGCGCTGGAACCGGCGCTCATTTTGATCGTTGGCGCGTTCGTTCTGGTTATCGCGCTTGCGGTGCTGTTGCCGATTCTGTCGCTGAATCAAACGTTGTCGTGATCGGCAGTTCCTGCGCGCGGCGGCGGCGGTAGCGGCGCAAGGTTGTGTAGCCGGCGGCCAGCGCATGGGCGATGGCCTTGTCGAAATCCGAGCCCACGCGACTCGGACTGTGAGAATCGGATCCCAAGGTCAAACCAATGCCGCGCTCCTGCGCCCAGGTGAGCAACGGCAGCGAAGGGTAGAGTTCCTTGCAGGGGTGAATCAGGCCGGACGTGTTGATCTCGATCGCCATGTTCGCCTTCGCGATGGCATCGAGCGCAGGCAGCGCGAACTCGCGAAGCTGTTTTTCGTTGATGGGCAGGCGCCGGAATTTTTTCGGCAGATCGAGGTGGGCGACCACGTCGTAGAGACGCGTGCGCGCGAGTTGGCCCACGCGCTGGAAATAGAGGTCCCACGTCTCCAACGGATCGCCATCCATGACGCCGCGTTGGTTCCAGTAGTCAATAAAATGGACCGAGCCGAGCACGATGTCGAACGGATGTTTGTCCTCCATCTTGCGAAGAAATTCCTCGCAGCCCGGATAATAGTCCGCCTCGATGCCGAAGAGAACTTCGACCTCGGCGCGGCGCTGCGCCTCTTCGACCCATTCGCGATACATCTCGAACTGGCCGAGTTCCATTCGATGTTCAATGCCGAATCGGACATCGGTGGGGACGTGGTCGGTGCACGCGAGATGTGCCACGCTGTTTTTGGCGGCGGCCACGGCATAATCGTAGGGGCGCCCGGCCGCATGCTTGCACAACTGGTTGTGGGTGTGGTAATCAGGCGGCAAGCGGGCAGAATTATGGGGACTTCGTACCATCGCAGGGTGAACCTAATCCACTTTTCCTGAGGTGACAAGCGATGAGAGCTGTGGCAATTCGAGAATATGGCGGACGCGACCGACTGGAGTTGCTCGACCTTCCCAAACCCGTTCCTCAGCCGGGCGAAGCGTTGATTCGCGTGCGAGCCGCCGGGGTCAATCCGGTGGATATCAAAATTCGCGAGGGGCTGTTGAAAAACCGTCTGCCGAATCAGTTCCCGATCATTTTGGGATGGGACGCGGCGGGGGTGATTGAGGACACCGGCGAAGAAGTTTTTGCCTATTGCCGCAAGCCGGTCATCCAACACGGAACGTATGCGGAATATGTCGCGGCGCCGAAAGAAAATATCGCGCCGAAGCCGGCTAGCGTGGATATGGCCACGGCGGCCGGTATTCCGCTGTCGGGTCTGACGGCCTACCAATCGCTCTTCGACGCCGCCGGGCTTCAGTCGGGCCAACGCGTATTGATTCACGCCGGGGCGGGCGGAGTGGGGGGGTTCGGCGTGCAACTCGCGCGCAACGTCGGCGCGGAAGTCTGGTGCACGTGCAGCGCGCGCAACACGGATTATGTCGTGGGGCTGGGCGCGCATCATGTCGTGGATTACACCGCGGGCGATTTCAGGGATGTGGTGCGCGACATGGATGTGGTTTTCGATACCGTCGGCGGCGACGTGCAGACCCGCAGCGCGGATGTGCTCAAGCGCGGCGGTACGCTGGTCTCGATTCTCGCCTACGCTGATGAGGCGGGCCTGAAGGCGAAGGGTATCGAAACGAAATATGTTTTTGTCGCGCCGAATGGGCGGCAGCTCCGGCATTTGCAGGAGATGGTGGATGACGGACAGTTGGTCTGCCACATCTCGGCATCCTTCCCGCTGGAGCAGGCCGCGCGCGCCCACGAATTAATCGAAACCCGCCACACGCGCGGGAAAATTATCCTCACCGTCAAATAGCTAAGACTTCGGGAAGAAGTCGCCGAGTTTCGGCGGAAGCGCATGGGCGGCGGGCGCGCGCCGCTTCGTTTCCTTTTCGCGAATGTCCCACTCATCGAGGCAGGCGGCGCAGGACATGGCAAATGCGCCGGCGGCGGTCACGGTGTCGCGTTCGGCGCGATCGTTCGTCACCACGGTGATGCGGGCGGGGTTCGCGTCCTGATGCACGAGCCGTTCGATCAACGTGTCGGCGGTCTGGTGGGCAGGCGAGAAGAGAACCTCGATCGGCCCGCTCGGAAAATCCGACGCGCCCGATTGCCGGCCGTCGAAAACAACGGTGACGCGCTCGGCTTGATTCGCCGCGACGCGCGCGATTTTTCGCACGAGTTGTTCGCGGGCGAGTTCGAGGCGGGTTTTCAGCAGTCGCGCGAATTCAGGATCGCGGTGGAGCAGGCTGTAGCCGTCAATCAGGAGCCATGTGCCCGCAGGCGAATCAGGTTTTTCGCGCGGGTCCGGTGCTTTCACGTTGCTCCAACGTGACGGGGAGAATTTCGCGGCACTTGGTGATCTCTTGTTTGAAGAGGCGAATCACGTTCTCCATGGCCAGCCGCCCGATCTGGAACAAATTGTGCCGGATTGTGGTCAGCGCGGGAATCGTGAACTGCGCCGAGGGAACGTCATCCATGCCCATCACCGAAACCTGTTCCGGGATCTTGATGCCTTTGCGCGTCAGATAGCGGATGGCGCCGATGGCCATTTTGTCGTTGCCGCCCATGATGGCGGTGATGTTCGGATGCCGTTCCATGAGCCATTGCGTGGCTTCTTCGCCGCCTTGCTCCGTGAACCATCCGTCGGCCCACGGAACATCCTCCGCGTTCAAACCTCGTTGAGCGCAGGCCGCGACAAAGGCTTCCTGAAATTGGCGGGCGGTGAAGGTGTTGGTGCCGGTCAGCAACCCGATGTGTTTGTGGCCGAGGTCCACGAGATGGTCCGCCGCGATTTTGGCGGATTGAACATAGTCGGCTTCAATGCTGTTGATCGCCGCGTGGGGCAGGTGATGGTTCACGAGAATGAACGGATAATTCTCGCCGACGAAATCTTTCAGGTAGTCATCATGCACCGACGAGCCGATGAAGAGCATGCCGTCCACCCGGCGCGATTTGAGGAGGCGGAGATATTCCTGCGACTGAATGAACTTTACGTTGGCGACATCGAGCAAGACTTTGTAGTCGAGTTCTGATGCGCGTTCGTAAATGCCGCTGACGAGTTCGCCGAAGTAGATGTCGGCGAAGACGTGGTTCAGGTGGGGCACAACAACGCTGATGGCTTCGCTTGAACGCGAAGCGAGGCTGCGGGCAAAGGCGTTGGGCTGGTATTCGTGCTTCTCGACTGCGGCCAGCACTTTGTCGCGCGTCGCCTGACTGATTCGCGGGTTATCGTTGAGCACGAGCGAAACGGTCGTGAGCGAAACGCCGCACTCCTTCGCGATGTCTTTGATCGTTGTTTTGCCCATAACATTTCCTGCCAGAGTTGCGACTTATGAAACTTTATGAAGCAGGGGGCAATAGCAATTTTCCCCCACAAGCGGAACTTGTTTGGGGACAGGATGTTAGAAAGACCCTAAGGCTCGTCGTCCGGGCGTTTTACGATGTCCACCATGTTGGTGTCGCCGGCGCGTTGATAGCGGCGCCGTTTGCTGGAGGAAAGCTTGGGTTTGGGTTTGGCCGGAGCGGCGGAAACGGTTTCGCTTGTGGTCGCTTCCTCCTTGCTCACTTCTTCCTCGGCGGTTTTGTAATCCTGGGGCGGCGGGACTTCCGGATAGTTCGCCGTGAAGTCTTTCCAGGCGGCGACCCGCGCGGCCGGCGTGTTGGTCTTCAGTCCCGGATCGGCGAGCAGGCGGTCGCGTTCCGTTTCGCCAAGATAAATTTTGTGCCGCTGCGCCTCAGCCGCAGCTTGCGCGGCGCGGCGGTCGCGGCTTTGTTTGCGCGCGAGTTCCTCGTTTGTCAACCACTTGAGCGAAGACACTACGCCGTCGGTCAATTCGACCTGGCCGTGAGCGTAGTCGAGGATTTCGCGCGAGCCGAGCGCGAGTCGGCCTGTGGGCTTTCCCGCCTTCTTGATCACGTCATCGCGCGAATCGCCGATTTGCGGATCCGCCGCCAGCGCGAGCGTTGCGCAGAGCGAAAAAAGCAGAAGAGTAGTTCGCATGGGTGTCAGGATACCCGATGGAGGGGGTCGCCGTCGAGCGGGCCGTGGAGCATGGCGTCCCAGGATTTGTGCGGAGGCGGCGGGCCATCCACCCACTTCACCGCGCGTCCGCGCCAGAGCGAATAGATGGCAGGCACGATCTCGAGCGTGAGAATGGCGGAGGTGATGAGGCCGCCGATCATCGGCGCGGCGATTCGCTTCATCACGTCCGCCCCCGCGCCGTGCGACCAGAGCAGCGGCAGCAGGCCGAGCAGCATGGTGGCGACGGTCATCAGTTTGGGGCGCACGCGTTGGACCGCGCCGTAGGTGATGGCGTCGAAAAGATCGTATTGCGTGTTCATTTTCCCCGCGCGCTGGAACGCGTGAAAGGCTTCTTCGAGATAGACCAGCATGACCACGCCGGTTTGCGCGGCGAGGCCGGCCAGCGCGATGATGCCCACCCAGACGGCGATGCTCAAATTGTATTTCATGGCCCAGAGCATCCAGATGCTCCCGGTCATCGCGAAGGGGATGGAGAGCAGAATGATGAACGTCGCGGGGAGCGAGCGGAAGTTCAAGTAGAGCAGCGTGAAAATCAGGAACAGCGTCAGCGGCAGCACCACGCGCAACCGCTGCGCGACGCGCAGCATGAATTCGTACTGGCCTGTCCAGACGAGCCGATAACCGGTCGGCAGCAGGCCGGCTTTTTCCAGATGTTCGTGAACGGCCGCTTTGGCCGCGTCCACATAGCCGCCGATGTCGTCGGTTTCGATGTCCACATATACCCAGCTCGTGAGTCCGCCGTCTTCGTCGCGGATGACCGGCGCGCCGCTGCGAATCCGGATCGAAGCGAGTTGGCCCAACGGGACTTGAACAGGCGTGTTGGAGGCGCCCATGACGGGAACCAGAATCTGCTTGAGCTGTTCGGGGTCGTCGCGCAGTTCGCGGCTGTAGCGGAGATTGATCGAATAGCGCTCGCGCCCTTCAATGGTGCGGTCTACCGGCAGGCCGCCGATGGCGGTTTCCACCTGCATCAGCACATCTTCGACCTTCAGGCCGAGGCGCGCGATCGCGGCGCGGTTCGGTTCGATGTCCAGGAAAAGCCCGCCGCTGGCGCGCTCCGCAAATACGCTGCGCGTTCCCGGAACTTTTCGCAGGATGTTTTCCAGATGCTCGCCAATGCGCCCGATCGCTTCGAGGTCCGACCCGAAAATCTTGATGCCGACCGGCGTGCGAATGCCCGTGGTTTGCATATCAATCCGGTTCTTGATGGGCATGGTCCATGCATTGACCGTGCCGGGAATCTTCAGCGCGCGATCCATTTCTTCGATGAGCTTGTCCCACGTCATGCCCGGACGCCATTGATCCTGTGGTTTAAGCTGAATCACCGTCTCGAACATTTCCATCGGCGCGGGGTCCGTCGCCGTTTCCGCGCGGCCGGCTGTGCCGTGCACGGTCAACACTTCGGGAAAGGATTTCAGAATGCGGTCTTGAAGCTCCATCAACCGGCGCGCCTCGGTAACGGAGACGGTGGGCAGCGTGGTGGGCATGTAGAGAATCGAACCTTCGTTCAACACCGGCATGAACTCGCGGCCCAGCTTGTGATAGATCGGCAGCGCGGAGATTACCGCCAGCGCGCCGATGGAGATGGAGAGTTTGCGCCGCCGCATCAGCGCGCTGACCCACGGGTAGTAGATGCGCTGCAGGCCGCGGCTGACGGGATGGCGATGCTCCGGAATGACTTTCGCGCCGGTGAGCCACACCATCAGCGCGGGCCCGATGGTGATGGAGAGGAAGGCCGCCCAGGCCATGGAAAACGTTTTGGTGTAGGCGAGGGGTTTGAAGAGGCGTCCTTCCTGCGCTTCGAGCGTGAAGACCGGGAGGAAGCTGACGGTGATGATCAGCAGCGAGAAGAAAAGCGGGCGGCCCAGTTGCTTGCACGCGCCGATGATGATTTCGCGGCGGTCATGCGCGGGCAGGTGCGGCGGCGCGTGTTCGAGCTTTTTGTGCACGTTTTCGACCATCACCACGGCCTCGTCCACCATGGCGCCGATGGCGATGGCGATGCCGCCGAGCGACATGATGTTCGCCGTCAGCCCCATGAAATACATCGGCACGAAAGCCAGCGCGACGGCGATGGGCAGCGTGACGATGGCGCGGACGGCGCCGCCAAAATCCAATAGAAAGAGAATGACGACGATGGAGACGATGACGGCTTCTTCGATCAGCGTGCGTTTCAGCGTGCCCACCGCGCGGTGAATCAATTCCGACCGGTCGTAGGTGGTGACGACTTCAACGCCGGGCGGGAGGGAAGGGCGAATTTCCTTCAGCTTTTCCTTCACGCGCTCGATCACATCCAGCACGTTTTGCCCGTAGCGCAACACCACCACGCCGCCGACCGTTTCTCCTTCGCCGTTAAAATCGCCCGCGCCGCGCCGCATTTCAGGACCGAACGAAATGTTGCGCGCCACGTCGCGCAACAAAATCGGCGCGCCGCTGCGCGGGTCGGCGCCCAATGCGACCTGGCCGAGGTCATCCAGCGACCGAATGTAGCCGCGCCCGCGGATGAGATACGTGCTGCCGTTGTTTTCCATTTCGCGCCCGCCGACGTCGTTGTTCGAGGCGCGGATGGCATCCGCGATGCGCGTCAACGGGATGTTGTAGGCGAGCAGGCGCGCGGGATCCAACTCGACCTGATATTGCTTCTCGAACCCGCCGAACGTGGCGACCTCCGCCACGCCTTCGACGCTTTGCAGCCAGTAGCGCAAATGCCAGTCTTGAAACGAACGCAAATCCGCCGCATCCAGCTTGCCGCTGCGATCCACCAACGCATATTGAAATCCCCAACCGACGCCCGTCGCATCCGGTCCCAGCGTGGGTGAAACGCCCTCCGGCAGCGAACCTTGCAGGCCCTGGAGATATTCCAGCACGCGCGACCGCGCCCAGTACAAATCGGTGCCGTCTTCGAAAATGACATAGACAAACGACGCGCCGAAAAACGAAAAGCCGCGCGCGACTTTGACGCGCGGCGCGGAAATCAACTTCGTGACGATCGGATACGTGATCTGATCTTCCACGAGGTCGGGGCTGCGGCCTTCCCACGGGGTGTAGGCGATGACCTGCACATCCGACATGTCCGGGATCGCATCCAGCGGCGTGTGCCGCATGCAGTACACGCCGATGAGGAACATCGCGCCGACGACGAGAAAAACGAGAAACGGATTCCGCGCCGACCATTCGATGATGCGCTCAATCGCGGTGTCTTTGTGGTTCGGATCCATATCGGCGCTATTCGATCATTCCGGCGATGGCGGCCTTCATCTGGCTCTCGGAATCCACGAGGAACAGGGCGCGCGTGACCACCCGCTCGCCCGCTTCCAATCCCGAGCGAACTTGAATGAAGTCGCCCGCGCGCGCGCCCGCGCGGATGGCGCGCGGTTCGAGGTGTCCATCGTCGCGGTCCACGAAAACCAGTGTGCGGCGGCCGGTGTCCAGTGCCGCCGACGCGGGGATCGTCACCGACTCCGGCAGCGGCACGGAGAGCGACGCCGTGGCCCACATGTCCGCGCGGAGCGAGCCGTCCTGATTGTCCAACGCGACCCGCACGTCCGCCCGCCGCGTCATTTCGTCCAGCGCGGGCGAAACATAGTCCACTTCCGCTTCAAAAAGGTGGTTCGGCAATGCCGAGACGGCGAGGTGGACTTCCTGGCCGATCTTGATGAGCGGAAGGTCCTGCTCGGCCACTTTGAGGACGGCCCACATGCGGGAGGCGTCGGCGATTTCAAACAACATTTCGCCCGTCGCGAAAGACATGCCCGCGAACGCTCGCTTGGTGCGAATCACGCCCGTGGCCGGAGCGCGGATCACGACGGAATCCGAAGCCGAGCCGGATTTTTCGATCTGAGCAATTTCATCGTTGTCGAGGCCGAACAGCGCCAGGCGCCGGCGCGGCGCTTCCTTGATGGCCGCGCTGCCCGAGGCCAGCGCATCGAGGAATTCCTGTTGCGTCGAGCGCAATTCCGGACTGTAAAGTTTGAACAGCGGGTCACCGGCCTTCACGGCGCGGCCGGCGGAATCCACATAAACTTCCTTCACCCATCCGCCAAAGCGCGGGCTGACCTGGACGATGCGGTCTTCGGGATAGGCCAACGTCGCGGTGGCGCGGATTTCGCGGTTCATTGTCTGGCGTTCGGCGACGACGGTGGTGACGCCGATTTTTGCGCGCCAGTCGGGGGTGATGGCGATGGTGGTCCGGCCTTCGACGGCGGTGGCGCTTGAGTCCGTGCCCGAACCGTCCACCGGCACGAGGTTCATACCGCAAATGGGGCAGGTGCCGGGTCGGTCGCTGATATAGGTCGGGTGCATGGGGCAGTGGTAGCGCTTAGCGGGCGCGTCGGGTTGCGCGTCGGAAACCGGGGCGGCAGGCTTGCTGCCGGAGTTGCACGCTGCCGCGAGCAGCGCAACGAGGAGCGCAGCGCCGGCGATGGATGGCCAGGACTTCATGGTACTTTTTCCTCCAGCATTTCTTTTGAGATCAAGCCGCCCGCGATTTCGTCGCGGCTCCACGGCGCGGCGACCGCATCCAGCGACGCGCGGGCTTTCGCAAAGTCGGCGGTTGCGCGATACGTGCCGAGATGCGTGTCTTGCAGCGCGCGCTGCGCATCGAGCAATTCCAACTGCGTCGCGCGTCCGGTTTGGTAGGCCTCCTGCTGCGATGCGACGAGTTGTTCCGCGCGCGGCAGCGCCTCCTGAATATCCTGAACCATGGCCCGCTGCGCGGCGTCTGCGCGGGTGTAGAGCATTCGCACTTCGGCGTCGTTTTGATTGACCGCGTCATCGAATTCGGCCTGCATGCGCGCGAGTTCCGCATCCGCCGCGCGAACATTCGAGGCGTGCTTGCCGTTCCACAGCCAGGGAATGGTCATGAAAACGCCGGTGTCATATTCGGAGATGTCGCCCCGGTCTTCGAACTGGCGCGCGGCGACGCGAAATTGAAAGTCGGGCCTTCGATCCACGCGCGCCGCGCGCGCAGCGGCTTTGCGCGCTTCGAGTTGCCGGTCGAGTCCCGCGAGCGTGCAGCAATAGCGGCGCGCGAGGCTGAGGAAGCGCTCCATGGACTGATCGAGCGCGGGGAGGGGGGGCATGCGTTCCGTTGCGCGCGGCGTTTCCGGAGACTCGTTCATCAGCGCGTTCAACGCGGTGCGGAGCGCGCTCGCGTCGCGTTCCATCGTGACGACTTCGTTGCTCATGCGAACGGATTCCAACTCTGCGCGAAGGATATCGGCCTGCGAGCCGACGCCGTTTTCGTAGCGCCCCAGCGCGCTGCGCGTCATTTGTTCAGCGAGATGCTGATTCCGCCGGGTGATCTCAACGGCGCGCTCGGCGTACCATAAATCCCAATAGGTCTGAATCACACGGGCGCGAACCTGCCGCACGGTTTCCAAATGTTGGAACCCCGCGGCCTCCGCTTCCCGCCGGATGACTTCGTTCGCGCTCTTCCGTTTGCCCCAGCCGGGAATGTCCTGCTGGACCATGTATTCGAGGTCGCTCCAGTTTCGGAATCGGGTGGTGTCGCTGCGCTGCACATCCACGCCGAACATGGGGTCGGGAAACGAAAGCGCGCCGCCCACACGACTTTGGGCGGCGCGCAAAGATTTCTCCGACGCGAGGATTTCCCGATTCTGCTCCATCGCCTTCGCGCACACGTCTTCGAGGCGGTCCTCCGCGCGAAGCGCCGGCAGCGCGGTGAGGAGGAGCAGTAGGATGAGCGCGGGTCGAATCATATCACCGCGTTCAACGCGGCAATTTCAAAAAACCCTCGCAAAAAGATCAGCCGTGATCTTCCGCGCTCGCTTTTCCGGCTTCGGCGTTTTCCGTTTTTGTTTTTTCAGCCTTCTCGCGTTCGGCGTCGTCGAGGACCTTAAGATATTTGTCCGGGTCCTTTTTGAAGTCGTTGACGCAGTCGCTGCAGCAGAGTCGGATTTCGCGATCCTTGTATTTGAAGATCACGGGGTCGCCCATTTCGCCGCCGAGGCGGTCGCCGGACACGATGCAGGTGTTCAGCGGGTATTCGTTTTTCTGCTCCGATTCCGCGCGCGCGGCGAGGGTCAGGCTGCCCAGCATCAGGGCGATGATCCATGCTTTTTTCATTCGGGGTCTCCTGTCACTTGTGGTTTTCATGCGGACAACTGGCGCAAAGGCATTGCTCGACGATCGCTTCGTATTTTTTTTGCTGAGCGGGGTCGAGCATGGCATAGACGGCGCGCATGTGTTCGATCGTGGCGAGTTCGCCGGCGAGCTTCGATCGGTAGAGGCGGTCGGCAAATTCCCGCTGTTTTTCGGGCGACCAGTCGGCGGCGAAGATGGAGGCGCCGAGTTCGGCGCGCACGACGCAGTGTCGCTCGCAGCATTCTTCGAGCGCGTCGCGATAGGTGTTCATCAGGGCGCGAAGTTTGGCCGTTTGGTCCGGCGTGAGGTTGAGTTGTTTTTCGAGCCAGTCGGAGGACTGCATCTGGTCGAGCGAGGGGGCGGCGGCGTTGGCCTTCCACCGGGCGACGCCGAAGGCGACCAGTCCGGCCAGCGCGACGACGATGAGCGTGGAGAAAATATTGCGAATCACGGCGAGCCTCCCGTGACGATCCGGACATACGAACGGCTGACCGAGTCGTCAGCCAACAGCGCATGAGGAACGGGTTTCGAGACGACGCCGGCGATCAATCCCGCGACGACCGCAGCCGCGATGGCCGACCAGATTGGGGCTGGGGCAAACCATGCCAGCCAGCCCATCCGCGCAGGCGCGGCGGGCGCGAGGCGGACTCGGCGCAAAACATCCTGCTCGAACGTGGGCGATGGTTCGGGGGCGCGCCACGTGCGCAAGAGCGCCGACAATTCCTGGTCGTTCATAGTCATAGCGATTCGTTAAACGTCCGAAGTTCAAAAAACCCTCGCATCTATTTTTCCCTCAATCTGGCGAGGCGTTTGCGGAGAAATTGCCGGGCGCGGTAGAGGCGCAGTTCGACGGATTTGACGGAGGTTTTCAGCACGGCGGCGATATCGGAGTAGGAGAGGTTCTCGTATTCGGCGAGCACGAGAGCGGCGCGCTGGTCTTCGGGCAGTTCGGCGACGGCGGCGGCGATTTGGCGTCCGAGTTCCAATGATTGGAGGTCGTCGGCGGGGGTTTTTCCAATCGTTGGAACTTTTTCCGCGGCGTTTTCCAACGATTGGAACTTTTTGCGGCGCGTCCGGTCGAGCGCGGCGTTTCGGGCGATTTGAAAAATCCAGGTGGAGAGGCGGGCGCGTGGATTGAATCGCGCGAGGTTCTGGTGGACGCGGAGGAAGACGTCCTGGGCGACGTCTTCGGCTTCGTGGGCGTCGTTGAGGATTCGATAGACGAATTGCAGGATGGGGCGCTTGTAGCGGGCCATCAATTCGATGAAAGCGGACTCGTCGCCGGACTTCAGCCGGGCGAGCAGCTCGGCATCCGGGTCAGGGGTCGCGGGTTCCTTCATACATTTCGAATTCGAGGAGGCGACATTCGAGTTTGGCGTTGTAGAGGGTGAGGCGGCGGCTGGAGCGGAGGCCGATTTTTCTGGCGAGGGCGAGATTGCCGGTGAAGACATAGCCGGTGTAGCCGGAGCATTTTTGTTTGAGGAAATCGCCGATGGCTTTGTAGGTCGGTTCGAGCGCTTTTTCGTCGCCGAGCCGCTCGCCGTATTCGGGGTTGAACATCACGACGCCGCCGCCGGGAGGCACGGGTGTTTCGCGGAAGTCGCAGACGGCGAATTCGATGAGGTGCTCGACGCCGGCGCGGCGCGCGTTCTGGCGGGCGGCGTCCACGGCCTTCGGGCTGATGTCGGTGGCGATGATCCGGTTGGGGAGGGATTTCGGCGGGCGGGGAGAATTGTCGCGCAGCTTTTTCCAATCGGTTTCGCGGTAGGGCTTCACGTGCATGAAGCCGAAATTTTTGCGGAGCGAGCCGGGCGGAATGTTTGCTGCGATGAGGGCCGCTTCGATGGCGAGTGTTCCCGCGCCGCACATCGGATTTATGAATGCCTTGCGCGTTGGTGACTCATCCTTTTTTGTACGATCGTACGAAAAAAGATGAGTGGTCCATGGCGTGGCGAGGAGGCAGCAGGCGGCGAGGGTTTCCATCATGGGGGCTTGGAGCGGGATGAGGCGATAGCTGCGGCGGTTGAGGGATTCGCCGGAAGTGTCGAGGAAGATGCGGGCGTTGTCGCCAAGCCATTGGAGGTGAACGACGGCGCGGTCGCGATCCGAGCCGGAGTTGGGGCGACGTCCGGAGGTTTCCTGCATGCGATCTACGATGGCGTCTTTGACGCGAAGGTTGGCGAAGCGCGGGTCGCGGATGGTGGCGTTTTCGACGTGGGAGGTGACGCAGATGTAGCCGTCGGAGTGAAGCCATTGCTCCCACGGAAAGGCGCGCAAGCCGGCGTGAAGCTGGTCGGCGTTTTTGGCCTTCACGTCGAGGAGTGACCAGAGAACTCGGTGCGCTGTTCGGAGATGGAGATTGAGTTTATAGACGTCGGGGAACTCGCCGGTGACCTCGACGGAGGAGAGGGTGGGGTTGGTTGGGTTGAAGCCTATTTCTCGTAACTCGTTTTCCAAGAACGGGATAGCTCCACGAGCGGCGGTGATGAGAATGGTATTCACGTTTGTGGGACCATTCTGTAGCCTGTTTGCTCCATTTATGAAAGGAATAGAAACACGAAAGGCGTTGGTCTCTGCGCAGCGGCTCGTGGTCAAGGTCGGGAGCCGGGTGCTGGTTCAGCGTACGGGCCGGCCGGATGTTCGCCGGATGCGCGAGCTGGTGCGGCAGGTTTCTGCGCTGCGCGAGGCGGGGCGCGAGGTCGTCGTGGTTTCTTCCGGGGCGATTGGTTCGGGCATGGAGGCGCTGGGGATGAAGTCGCGCCCGAAGACGTTGCCGGATTTGCAGATGGCGGCGGCGGTGGGCCAATCGCGGTTGATGGCGGCGTATGACGAGTTGTTCGGCGCGCGCGGGGTGATGATCGGCCAGATTCTCCTGACGCACGACGACTTGAAACATCGGGTGCGGCATTTGAACGCGCGCAACACGATGATGAATTTGCTGCGGCATGGGATCGTGCCGATCGTGAACGAGAACGATGTGATTTCGGTGGACGAGATCAAGTTCGGCGACAACGACCTGCTGGCGTCGCTGGCGGCGATGTTGATTGGGGCGGATGCGCTGGTGTTGTTGACGACGGTGGATGGCCTTCGCGAGCCTTCGGGAAATGGCCGCACGCGCCGCGTGCCGATTCTCGATGGAATTTCCGACCAGGCGCTGGGCCTGGCGAAGGGGAAGGGGAGCGAGCTTTCCACGGGCGGTATGTTGAGCAAGTTGCAGTCGGCGGCGATGGTCGTGAACAGCGGGATTCCCGTGGTGATTGCGAATGGTCGGTCGAACGGCGTGGTGGATCGCATTTTTGAAGGCGCCGACGAGGGCACCCTGGTGGCGCCGGGGCATGTGGCGTCGGCGCTGCAAACGGATCGCAAGCGATGGATTGCCTATTTTCACAAGCCGCAGGGAACGATTGTGGTGGATGACGGCGCGCGCGACGCGATTATTCTGAAAGGTCGGAGTCTGTTGCCCGTGGGCATTCGGGCGGTCGAGGGCCGTTTCGCGCAGGGCGCGGTGGTGAACGTGCGCGCGTTGGATGGGCAGATTTTTGCGCGCGGGTTGGCGGATTATTCGAGTGGGCAGATTGATGAGATCAAGGGTTGCCGCACGGATGAAATTGCCGGGGTGCTGGGCGCGAAGGATTTCGACGACGTGATTCATCGCGATAATATGGTAGTGTTGACGAGTTGAACGGCGTCCGCGGTTCGGACGGATGGGAAACGATATGAGTTTGCATGACGAAATGTTGGCGATGGGCGGCAAGGCGGTTGCGGCAGCGCGGGCGATGGCCCGGCTGACCTCCCGCCGGAAGAACAGTATTCTTGAGGCGATGGCGGCGGAGGTGGACGCGCGCCGCGCGGCGATCAAGTCGGCCAACGCGAGGGACATGGAAGCGGGCAAGGCGTCGGGTCTTTCCGGCGCGCTCCTCGACCGCCTGTTGCTGACCGATGCGCGGATTGACGCGATGATCAAGGGGCTGCTCGATGTTGCGGTGCTGAAAGATCCTGTCGGCCACAAGATTGGGAAATGGGTGCGTCCGAACGGGCTGGAGATCGTGAAGGTTCGCGTGCCGCTCGGCGTGATTGCGATCATTTACGAATCGCGCCCGAACGTCACGGCCGACTCCGCCGGGCTTTGCATCAAGACCTCGAATGTGGTGATTTTGCGCGGCGGGTCGGAATCTCTGCATTCCAACCTCGCCGTCGCTGAGGCGTTGCAGGTGGGCGGAAAGAAGAAGGGATTGCCGGACGACGCGATTCAACTGGTGCCGACCACGGATCGCGATGCCATTCGCGAGTTGGTTCAGATGGTGGGTTTTGTGGATCTTGCGATTCCGCGCGGCGGCGAGGGCTTGATCAAGATGGTGGCCGAAAACGCCCGCGTGCCCGTGATCAAACATTACAAAGGCGTGTGCCACGTTTATGTGGACGAGGCCGCGGATTTGGAGATGGCGCTGAAGGTTGTGGAGAACGCGAAGTGCCAGCGTCCTGGCGTGTGCAACGCCGCGGAAAAAGTTCTGGTGCACGAGAAGATCGCCGCCGCGTTCATTCCGCGCATGGCGGCGCAGTTGGCCGCGCGAAAAGTTGAGTTGCGCGGCGACGCCGCCGCCTGTTCGCTCGCGCCGATGAAGCCCGCAACTGAGGCGGATTGGGATACCGAATATCTCGATCTGATTCTCACCGTCAAAGTCGTGCCCAACGTGGATGCGGCCATCGCGCATATCAATCATTACGGTTCGCATCACTCCGACGCGATTGTGACGGGCGACGAGGCGACGGCGACGGATTTTACGAAGGAAGTGGATTCCGCGACGGTTTATGTGAATGCCTCCACGCGCTTCACGGACGGCAGCGAATTCGGGATGGGCGCGGAGATCGGCATTTCGACGGAAAAGCTCCACGCGCGCGGTCCGATGGGACTGGAAGAGCTGACCACGTACAAATATGTGATCCACGGAACCGGCCAGGTTCGCGAATAGCGCGCGTCGAAAAAATTACCTGGCCGCCGGGCGTTTGCCCGCGTCCTGCGCGGCCTTGATCAACTCGGAGAGGTCGCCGCCCAATCCTTCGCGCTGGAATAGAATCACGCCGTTTTCGTCGAGCAACGTGATGATATTGGAGTGGGAAAAGTCGCCTTCCTCGTCGCGGCGGTAGCGCACGCCGAGCGCAGCGGCGAGGTCGCGCACGGTTTCTTCGCCGCCGTGAAGAAATTTCCAACGATGGGAAGCGATGTTGTTCCGCGCGGCGAAGTCCTTGAGTTTTTCGGGGGTGTCGCGTTCCGTGTCGAACGAGGCCATGACGAATCCGACATTTTCCGGCGACTCGGCGGCGACTTTCTTCATGTCGGCCGTGATGAGCGGGCAGGCATAGGTGCAGGAGGAGAAGAACATCGCGACGACCTGGGGCCTGCCGCGCAGGTCGGCGAGATTCACCGATTGTCCGTCTTGATCGGTCCACTGCGAATCGAGGTCGTAGAGCGACGATCGCGGCTCAACCGCGTGGGCGAGCGAGAAGTTCAAAACGAGGGCGGCAACGAAAAACCATTTCATGGCGGAAGACTCCTTGCGCAACGAAAACCGAGATTGGGCGAAGTGTAATCTGCGCGCAGGCTGCTGCGCAACGCATAGCGCATGAAGGCGGCGTAGTCGTCGAAGTTCGACGCGCCGAGCGCGCCCGCGCCGCAGAAGAGACCCCGGTCGAGGCCGGAGTCGGCGCGCGATTCGCCGGTGACGAGCGCGGTGTTGAAGTCCGCAACCCATTCCCACACGAGTCCGTGCAGGTCCCACACCCCGAACGAATTTGCGAACGTGGCGCCAACGGAGGGGATGGGGTTTTTCGCCGGCTGACCGTACCACGCGAGAATGCGCCGGAGTTCGTTGCTGGGCACGCGGGCGGCATATTCCCATTCGGCCAGCGTCGGGAGGCGCGCGCCGCGCCACTTGGCGTAGGCGCGCGCGGCGAACCATGAGACTTCGACGACGGGACTGTTGGAGGGCGCTTTCGGGCCGAGTTCGAGATCGCCCGCCCAACGGGAGAGATAGGATTTGTCCGCGAAGAGGCTTTTGACCTGCGAGCGTTGCCAGTGCGGCACGGCGCGGACGAATTCGAGGAATTCGGCGTTTGTCACCGGATATTTGTCCAGATCGAACGCCGACACCGCCACCACGCCCTCGTTTTGAAAGAGGTTGGTGTAGGCGCCGGCGGGAAGGGGGACCATGCTGTCGGCGCAGGCGGCAAAGGCCGACGCCAACAGGATGGTCAGTCCAGCCCGCACGACGGATTAGGGCGTGTTGCCCGACGCGCGGACTTTCTTTACGCGCTCCGGCGTAATCATTTCGCCTTTGTTGCCCCAACTGTTGAGGACAAAGGTCATGACGTTCGCGATTTCTTCGTCGTTGATGTTCTGGGGCGTCATGACCTGATTATAGGTCACGCCGTTGACGACGATTTCGCCGGATCGTCCGAAAATGACGCCGTGGATTGCGCCATCAATATCCGCCATCATGAAGTCGGATTTGGCGAGGGGCGGGAAGACGCCCGCAATGCCCTGGCCGTTGGCCAGATGGCAAGCGAAGCAGGTTTGGTTGTACACAATTTCACCTGCGCGGACGCGTTCGGTCTTGGTCAGCGGGCGAGGCGGGTGCGCTTCCTCATCCTCGGGGGTTTTCACGACCTGGCCTTCCGGCTGATAGATGTCGTCGCGAAGTTTGCCTGAATACACAACCTTGTCGGCGGGTCCGTCAATTTTCAGCATGCCGAGCGCGCCTTTGTTGAATGCGCGGAAGATGGAATGGTCCACGATCACGCACGTGCCGGGCACCTGTGTTTTGAATTCCACGATGCTCGCGCCGCCGGCGGGAATGAGGGTGGTTTGGATGTTTTCGTTCACGAGGTCGCCGCCTTCGACATAAACCTTGTCGAAGATTTCACCAATGAGGTGGAAGGAGGAGACGAGGTTGGGTCCGCCGTTGCCGACGTAAAGGCGCACCGTTTCACCGACGCTGGATTTGATGGCTTTGTCGCCGACGAGCGAACCGACCGAACCGTTGAAGATGACATAGTCGGGTTTTTCTTCGAGCGCCTTCTCCATCGAGAAAGGCTGATGGCCCGGCTTTCCGTAGCGGCCTGCCGTATAGACCTCGCCTTGCATCACGTAGTACTCGCGATCCACGGGCGGCAATCCCTCTTCGGGTTCGACGAGGATCAGGCCATACATACCGTTGCCGATGTGCATGCCGACCGGTGCGGTGGCGCAGTGATAGACGAACAAGCCGCGGTTGAGCGCTTTGAACGAAAAGACCGAACTGTGGCCGGGCGCGGTGAAGGAGGACTCGGCGCCGCCGCCGGGGCCAGTGACGGCGTGAAGGTCAATGTTGTGAGGGAGTTTATTGTCGGGGTGATTGTTCAAGTGAAACTCCACCACGTCGCCTTGACGAATGCGAATGAACGGGCCGGGCACCGACTTGCCGAAGCCCCAGAATGTGTATTCCACGCCATCGGCCAGACGCGCGGTGAACTCCACCACATCCATGTTCACGACGACATGCGCGGGGTATTTGCGCGTGATCGGCGGGGGCACTTGCGGCGCGTGAGTCAAGACGGCGACCTCCACGGGCAATCCGTTTGTTTCTTGAGCCGTGGCGGAATTCATCAGGGCCGCTGCCAATAGTGCAACTGCCGTTCCTACGCTAATTTTCATTCCATCTCCTTGGGGTTGGGGCAGAGGCCCCGGTGACTTGGTTTAGAATCAATCGGTCAGACGAACGCCTGCTTCGGCCATTCTTCGACCCATGGCGGCGAGAGTAGTTTTTCTGAACTTCTGGCGCAACTCTTCCCGCAGGACGGCCCAGAGGTGATGCATCGGACAAGGGCGTTTTGAGCCGCAGCCGCTCAAGCCCAGCACGCAGCCGCGAAAAATATCCGGCCCGTCAATGCCTTCCACAATTTGCGCGAGCGTGATGCCGGACGCGGGGCGCGCCAATTTCACGCCGCCCTTGGGGCCTCGGCTGGAGGTGATGATGCCGGCGTCAGTGAGTTGTTGCAGGATTTTGGTCAGGAAGGGGAAGGAGAGGCCGAGGTCTGCCGCAATCGTGCGGATCGGCACAAACGTTTTTTCGTCGCGTCCCGCGAGATACATCGCCGCGCGCAGACCATATTCGCAACTCTTGGAAAGCAGGCTCATAATAATTTAGGACAAAAAACTCTTGAATTTCAATACCATGCGCCCGGTGGGTGTCAACACATGAATTGAAAATTGAGAGGCAACGCCGCGCAAAACCGGGTGACATCCCGCTTGCTCCATTCCGAGGGGCGGGGTAGTGTCGCGCCGTTCGCGTTTCTACAGGCGGCCTTGTGGGCGCGTGTCTGCGGCGACTGGAGGGAGCGTCCCTTCAGCTGTGTGGCTGATGGCTGTTCGGCGGAGCGAACTTCGCTTTTAGTTTCATGTGCGGCATTGCAGGATTTGTAGGGGAAAAGCTCGGCCTGACCGCCGAGCGTCTGGTTCGGATGCGCGACGCGCTCGCGCATCGGGGCCCCGATGATCATGGCCTTCAAATTTGGAGCGAAGCGGGCGCGCCGGTGGCGTCGGAGGTCGCCGGATTTGCCGGCCTGGCGCATCGCCGATTGAGCATCATTGACCTCTCGCCCGCGGGGCATCAGCCGATGTGCAACGAGGACGGCTCGGTTTGGATTGTGTTCAACGGCGAGTTCTACAACTTCGGCGAATACCGGGCCGAACTTGAGAGGGTCGGCCACCAATTTCGTTCGCACTCGGATACCGAGACGATTCTGCATCTTTATGAGCAATATGGCATCGAGGAAACCTTGCGCCGTATCAACGGGATGTTTGCCTTTGCGCTGTGGGATGCGCCGCGGCGCCGGTTGATTTTGGCGCGCGACCGCCTGGGAAAAAAGCCGCTGTATTACACCTGTCAGAGCGGGCAGGGCCTGGCCTTCGCATCCGAAATCAAAGCGCTTCATGCGAGCGGATTGGTGGATCGCTCCAAGGTGGATCTTGTGGGGCTGGGTCAAATCTGGAACTTCGGGTTTACCGCCGGTGAGCGTTCGCTTTTCTCGCAGATTCGCAGATTGCCTCCGGCGAGCTATGCCGTGTTTGAAAACGGCAAGTTGCAGCAGAAGGAATATTGGGATGCCGTGTTTCGCGGCGGGCCGGATGATCGGCGATCAGACGAAGAATGGGCTGACGAACTCGAAGCGTTGCTGCGCGATGCGACGCGGCTGCGGCTAATTGCCGATGTGCCGGTGGGGCTTTTTCTCTCTGGGGGTGTGGATTCGGCGCTTGTCGCGGCGCTCGCGGCCGACCTCACCGGCGGCAAAATCCAGTCATACACCATTGGGCTGCGGGACGCTGGATACGATGAAGCGCCGAAAGCTCGGGCGATCGCCGGACACCTCGGGATCAAGAATGAAACGCTCTATATCGAAGATGATTTTCTCCAGGCTGCGGGGCGGATTGCGCGCCAGTTTGACGAGCCGTTTGGAGATACCTCCGCCGTGCCGACGTACTATGTTGCCAAGCTGGCGCGGAAGTACGTTTCCGTCGCGCTTACCGGCGACGGCGGCGACGAGGCCTTTGCCGGCTATGAGTTTATCCGACAAGCGCTCCGGATTTGGGGATCGCCTGAGCAACGGCGGTTTTTCAAGCGGACGCTCACCGGGAGCGAGTGGCTGTGGGAGTTCAAGCAACGGTGGTCGGGATTCGAGCGTGGATATCCGAATTTCGAGCGCCTGCTTTCACGCCGTCGTCGGCGCGCGCTGTTCAACCCGGAATTTCTTCGGGAGGTCTCGGAAGAGGAGACCTTTGCGGACCGCCGTCATTGGATGGAGCAGTCCGCCGGCGTGGACCTGACCAGCCGCGTTCAGTACTTGCTGGCGAAAACGTGGCTGCCGGACGATTTCCTCCGCAAGGTGGATACGGCGAGCATGGCGCACGCTTTGGAGTGTCGCAGTCCGCTGCTGGACTACCGCGTGATGGAGTTTGCCGCGCGGTTGCCGAACCGGTTGAAGTTCGAGAGCGGAGGACGGGGGAAACGCATCCTTCGCATGATTCTGCGCCGCCACGTACCCGACGCACTATTCGATGGCCCCAAGCGAGGCTTTGATTTTCCAGTCGAGAAATGGATTCAGAGCGCGGCGGGCCGGCAACTGAAGCAGCGATGGGCGCGGTGGGAAAATCCGTGGTTTCGTCCTGAGTCCTCTGCGCTTCTATTTCCGGACGATGGAACCGGCGTTCGATTTTTACAGTGGATTGCGTTCGCCACACTGGAGCAGTTTCAGCCGTCTCCGTAAAGAAGGGGTCAGTCCGTGCATATGTGCAAAATGCGCGGGTTGGGATGAAGAGGTTTGGAGCGTGCGTTAAGACAGCCGCTTCCAGCGGCAATTCCAAAGATTCTTCTTCCGCCCACGCTGCGTTCAGCGCAACGGCAGCCCAAACTGCAGCAACTCAGATTTCCAATTTTCTCATTACGATGCTTCACTCCTGTGGTTTTCGATCTGCTATTTGGTGATTTTTATGCGCCCATGCCGACTTTTCGTTCCGCCACGACCGCGAGCAAAACCTGCCCGAACTGACGCCGGAAATCAGTTCGCAGTGCCGCCCACAAGTGATGAAGGGGGCAGGGGCGTTCAGCCTTGCAGCGGTGCAGGCTCAACACGCAACCGTAAAAAATCTTCGGCCCATCAATCGCTTCCACAATTTGCGCAAGCGTGATATCCGCAGACGCCTTCTCCAGCTTGACGCCACCTTTAGGTATTCGAGAAATCCTTTGTTTGTGAGCTGTTGGAGCACTTTCGCAAGAAACGTTGGCGAAATACTCAAATCCTTTGCGATTTTGCGCGCGGGCATGAATCCTTCATCCGGACGTTTCGCCAGATAAATCGCGGCGCGCAGCCTATATTCGCAACTCGCGATTTAAGACAACCAACTCCTTAATTCATCAACCGCATGCGCCGGCGCTGTCAACAGCCGAATATCCCGACAGCCGTTCTCGTGACCGTTGCAGCAATGCTCGCGTGGGCTGGCTCTTGTTCAAATGAAGCGGCTAAAGTAGTGTTGCGGCGTTGGGGAATGATCGTAAATGATTTTACGATTTGCGCGGGGAGGACGATTGAGGATGTCTATTGCCGCGCCTCGTTGCGTGCAAACCCATCGCGACATTGTTCGCGCTGGTTCTCGGAGCGGACGGGCTGGTTCACAGTTCTATCGAAACGAAGTTCTATTTCGGAGCATAGCCTCGCCGAATCAGTGCCGAATCTTGCGCCCAGGCGGCGCTTCCCAATTCTTCATATAGAAGGAAAAATGGAGATATAGTAACGGCTCATCCTACTCCGCGTTTTTTTCAAACACCAAGATGTTGGCCACGGCGGGGCCGGGTGCCCGGATCCACGAGTACCATATCCGATTGAACGCATGTACCAACTTGCGCAGTAGCGGACGATTTGTCTCCGCGTACCATTCCGTAAATTCACCCGCATACCGCCCGATGCACGAAGTTCCATGCGCCTCAAAGGCGAGGATGGTCCATCCGATATCTGCCTTGCGCGCGACCAGTTGATGGCCTGGTGTGCCGTCCCACGCTTCGATGCCCGCCGGCGTGATGCGATAATCTCCACGAACTTTCCGGCCCGTCCATTTTCTTACTAAGGCCGCCAGTTTCAACTGCCAGGCATCTTTGTTCAGTTCGCCGATAATCATCCTTCCGCCGGGTGCGGTGACGCGGCATAATTCGGCAATCGCCTTTTCGACGCTGGGAATATGCATCAACACCCCCCAGCACAGCACGCGGGTGAATGCCCCGTCCGCAAATGGTAAAGCGAGGATATCTGCCTGTTGCACATCCACATGTCGCCCATTCTCGATGCGGGCCAGTTCCTTGCGGCAGCGCTCTACGGCCACGGGAGAATAATCCACGCCATGTACGTCATAACCGATGGCCGTCAGATGGCGAATGTGATTGCCCGTTCCGCATCCGGCATCGAGTACGGCACCTGGCGCGGTATCGCGATAAACTCGGTCTATCCGATCGAATACGTAATTAAAATAGGCCTCGTGATCGGGAGCGCGATAAATGCGCGTCCATGCGTCATGATACGAATGGTCTTCCAGAGCATTTTTGACTTCCTTGTCGTCCATTCTAAATTTCCTTGCTCAGTGGCCAGCGAGTATGTCCGAGTATTTCGCAGCTTCCTTCGGTCACAGTGGAGATGCCTGGTCGGAAGATAGTCGGGTCCCCTCGAAAAAACAACGCGTTGTTTGAGTTTCTGGTTCTTGATCAGAATTTTTCTCTTTGTCGTCGCCGAATCAATGACGCATCAGTGGGTCTGATTCGAGGCTATCCCAGAACCTATTTTCGCGCTGGTGACGGCGCGCGTGATTCGCGAGGGGGTTGCGTGGGATCGGCATCGGCTGGCGGTGAAATAGAGGGCACGAGGGTACTCTCGGAGTTCGATATCCGCGACGTGGCGCAGGCTCACCCGCTTTCCTAAAGAAGTATTTTTCTCCCTTGCGCCGCCAATTTTCTGTCGTAAGGTGAGGGTCTCTGGAGGCTTTCGGGCTTTGTCTTTTTTTTGAAAGGAGTTGTCTGATGGTTACGCAGGTCGCTGGGGGGGTGACCCTGGTTCTGGATGTCGTGATCGTTCTCGCGACGGTGTTTTTGATGCGGAGCGCGCGCGAAGCCGTTCCGGGCGGGAATAAGCCGGTGTATAAAGTCCGCAAGTACTACGCCACCGCGCTCATCATCGCGCTGGTCGGTATTTTTGCTTTTACGATTATGCGGATGCCGTATCGCGCCTACGCCGACACGCCCCCGGCGGCAGTGGTGAATGTGACCGGGCGCATGTGGTTCTGGCAGATGGAGCGCGAGGGCGCGCCGGGTTTGGTGAGTGTGCCCAAGGGTGTGCCGGTCGAGTTTGCCGTGAGCACGGTGGATGTGAATCACGGGTTCGGCGTGTTTGATCCCGATGGCCGAATCGTCGGTCAAACGCAGGCCATGCCGGGTTATACGAATCATCTACGGTTGGTCTTCGACAAGCCGGGCAACTATCACGTTCTTTGCATGGAATACTGCGGCCTCGTGCATCAGGCCATGCTTTCTTCATTTTCAGTCGAATAAGCGGGGATTTCAAAAATGGAAAAACGAATTCGTTCCGCGGCGATCGCGTGGTTGGCGACTTCGCTCGCCGTTTTTATTGTGATGATTGGTCTTGGAATCACCATGCGACTGGCGCAGGGCCTGCGCATCGAATTATCGCCCGCGAAGTTTTATGCCATTATGACGATGCACGGGCTGGGCATGGCCGGCGGGCTTTTCTCCGGCGCGTTGGCGATCATCTGGTACATCGTATCGCGCACGTGCAAACTTAGTCTGGGCGTTTCATGGACGGCGTGGGTGCTGTTTTTGATCGGCGCCGTTGCGCTGCTCTACGCCACGTTGATCGGGGGATTCGGGCCGGGATGGTATGCGCTCTATCCGCTGCCTTTCGTCAACCCCACATGGCCGAACTGGTCCACGGGCGTCGCGATCGGCGCGCTGATTCTCATGGGCGTCGCCTGGTTGCTCTATCAGCTCGACCTGTTGCGCGCAATGGCGGCGCAATACGGCGCGAAGCGATTGCTGGCGTGGGAATACATCGCCGGGCGCACGCCGGCGGAGCCGCTGCCCGCGCCGATTTTGATTTCTTCGATGTGCGCGATTGCGGGTGTTTTGGGCACGTTGTCCGGCGCGGCCACGCTGATTCTCTATTTCCTCAAATGGGTTTCTCCGGGCGTCACGCTCGATGCGCTGCTGTTGAAGAACACGATGTTCATGTTCGGCCACGTGATCGTGAACGTGTGCATCTATTGCGGACTTTGCGCGGTCTATTATCTGATGCCGAACTACTCCGGTCGTCCGTGGGGCGTCAACCGCATCACGGCCATCGCGTGGAACGCCACGCTGTTCTTCGTTCTCTTTGCGTATTTCCATCATCTTTATATGGACTTTGCGCAAAACAAGGCGCTTCACATCTTCGGCCAAATCACTTCCTACGGATCCGCCGTCCCGGCGACTGCCGTGTCGCTCTTCGGCATTGCCAGTCAGGTTTATAAGTCGGGCATCAAGTGGCGGTTCACGCCGGCGGCCTTTGTGTTGGGCGGCATGGGGTGGGCGATTGGCGGCGTGGCGGCGGTCGTGGATTCGACGATCGCGGTCAATTCGTATTTCCACAACACGCTTTGGGTCCCGGCGCACTTCCACACGTATTTCCTCGTCGGTTACGTGTTCATGTTCCTCGGCTTTCTCCACGACTTCTTCCGCTCCAAAGCCGAACGCACGGCGGTGACGAGCTTCGTGCTCATGCTGCTCGGGGGCTACGGGTTCCTCTCCATGTTCTACCTCGCCGGATACTTCGGCGTGCCTCGCCGTTACGCCGCTTACACGGCGATCCAGGCCGGCTCGATTGCGCAGAAAGGCGCGCTCTATGCCTCGCTGGGCGCGGTGTTCGCGACCATCTTCCTGATCGGCGTGTTCACCTTCGCAACGTCTCTTTTCGTGGGCGGGGGACGCCGGGACGCGCTTGAGGAGGCGGCGGCCAAGCCGTAACGCGCATGAGGCGGTCTTGGGCGAAAACGCTGACGCCCCTGTTCGTCGTCGCGATCGCGGGGTTCGTTTTCAGTTGGTGGACGCACGGCTTTCGGGCGTTCACCAATTTCTCCGCCGCGCGACTCGCCGCCGGACCGATTCCCCGCCAGGCCCCCTCTCTTCCCGTGGTGGATGAGCACCGCCAGGCGTGGGATGTTGCCGCGCCGAGCGGCGAGTATCGGCTTGTTCAAGCCATGTATCTGCGGTGCCCCGACGCGTGTCCCATCGCCATGTCAAAACTGGGGCAAGTGGCCGACGTGCTCGGGGACGACTTGTCGGCGCGGCTCAAGATTGTCAGCATTTCTGTGGATCACGATTCGCCCGAAGATCTCTTCGACATGTGGGAGGCGCACGGCAGCCATCCCGCGTGGAGCATGGCTTCGCTCACCACCGCGAACATGGACCGCGCGCTCGCGGATCTCGGCGTCTGGATTTATCGCCGCCCTGACGGACTCATCAATCACGGACTCGACACGTTTCTCCTCGACCCGTCGGGGAAGATCATTCGCATCTATTCCGCCGACGAGAGGACGGAGGACATTGTCGCCGACCTTCGCGCGATCATCGGCGCCGCAGCTTCGCGCGAGGTTTCGGCGTGAACCGTTTTCCATCTCTCATTAAGCAGGCGGCTTGGTTCGCGGCGATTGTTCTGCTCTCGCTCAACCCGCTGGATCCATGGCTCGATAGCTCCATGCCGCGCGTCGTTCTGCTGCAAATGCCCGCGTGGTTTGTTCTCGGATGGATTCAGGGCCGCAAGCGTTGCTGGCGCCTCGCGACGGTGGACCCGAACGGGCTGGGCGCTTTTGCGTTGGCGATTTTTACAATTATTTTCTGGATGATCCCGCGCTCGATTGACGCCGTCGGGTCATCCGATTTTGCCGACAGCCTCTTGCATGTATCCATGCTGATTGCGGGGTTTTCGCTTGCGGTGAGTTTCACGCGGCTGCCCTTTGTCGGAAAAGCGGCCTTCGCGATCATGGGCGCATCCAAGGTTTTTGCGTTGGGCATTTTTTACTCGAAATACACCGCGCTCCTGTGCGGCTCCTTTTCGCTGGCGCAGCAGAAGGAACTCGGCGCGTGGCTGCTTCGGCTCACGCCATTTATGGTCGTGTGGGCCGTGGCGGCGGTCGCGCGAATGTTGATCCGGCAAAAACAGAAAGATTCGCCCGCCGCGGAGCAAGCGTCCGCGTCACCCGTTTGCGTAAGCTAGAATCGCATCCGCGTGCAGCTTCATCGTGTCGTACAGCGGGAGCGGAGTGTCCTTCTCGTGAATCAACATTTCCAATTCCGTGCAGCCGAGAATGATCGCTTCCGCGCCTTGGCCGGCGAGTGAGGTCATGATTTTGCGCGCCGTTTCTTCGGAGGACGGCAGCACGGTTCCGTGCGCGAGTTCTTCCCAGACCATGCGGTCCAATTCCTTCCGCTCGCTTTCCGTCGGGATCAGCGTTTTGATGCCTTTCTTCGCGAAATGTTTTTGGAAGAATCCGTATTCCATCGTCGCTTTCGTTCCGAGCAGCGCGATTTGTTTGCGTCCGTCGCGAACCAGCGGTGCGCAGGTCGCATCCATGATGGTTACGATGGGGAGCGGCGAGCGGTCTTTGATCAAGTCGTAGGCGTTGTGCGGCGTGTTGGCCAGAATCGCGGCAAAATCCGCGCCGGCATTTTTCAAACGTTGGATGGAATCGAGCAGCATCGAGGAGACCTTATCCCACTCGTTTCGCCCGAAAAGTCCGATCAGCTCCTGCAAGTTCACGCTGAGCAGAACGATTTCAGGGAAGCTCAATCCGCCGGCGGCGCGGTTGTGATCGCGGCAGATTTTTTGATAATAATGAACCGTGGACTCCGGCGTCAGTCCCCCAATCAAACCGATGCGCTTCATAACGATCAACCTCCAGATATGCGCTCAACGTACCGCAGGTCCGGGGCAAACGCCACCGCGCGGGAACGCGCTATCGCGCGGCGCGGGTTGCTTTGAACGCGGCGGGGGCGCGGCGGGGGCTTGAATCGAATGGCGGGAGCGACGGGACTCGAACCCGCAACCTCTGCCGTGACAGGGCAGCGCTCTAACCAGTTGAGCTACGCCCCCGCCGGAATCGAAGCGCAGATACTACGGGGGACTGTCCGAGATTCAAGGGTTTTTTCGCGATGGATGAATTTTGTCGCGCCGGCCCGCGCCGGCGCGCGCTTCAGTCGAGGAGGTGAACGAACAGGCCGGAGCGGAGCTTCGGTTCAAACCATGTGCTCTTCGGCGGCATGATCTGGCCCGCGTCGGAAATGGCGATGAGTTGTTCGACGGTGGTGGGATGCACGGCGAACGCGACGGCGGCGGCGCCGGAGTCCACGCGATCTTTGAGGTCGTCAATGGAACCGAATCCGCCGACGTAGCCGATGCGCGAGTTGGTGCGGGGATCGTCAATGCCGAGGACGGGGCCGAGCAGGCGGTTTTGCAGCACGCTCACGTCGAGCGCGGAGACGGGATCGGTTGCGGGTTCAAGCTCCCACGAGAGCTCATACCATTTGTGATTCAAATACATTCGCGCGCGGCCGGGAACGGAAGGCGGGAGGTTGCGTTCGTATTCCTGCACGGTGAATTGCCGGCGAACTTCGGCGAGGAAGTCTCGCGGGGCGAGGTTGTTGAGGTCGCGGATGTGGCGGTTGTAGGCGAGGATTTGCAGCTCGCTTGCGGGGAAGAGGACGGCGAGGAACCAGTTGTATTCTTCGTGGCCGGTGTGGAGCGGGTTTGCGGCTTTGCGCTCGCGTCCGGCTCGCGCGGCTGCGGCGGCGCGGTGGTGGCCGTCGGCGACGTAGGCGACGGAGATGCCTTCGAAGGCCGCGACAAGTGGCGCGGGGTCTGTGATGGGCCAGACGGTGTGCTGGATGCCGTCGTCGGCGGTGAAGTCGAAGAGCGGTTTGGTTTGCGCGATTTTGTTCGAGAGGGTTTTGAGTTCGGCGTGATCTTTGTGCAGCAGAAAAATCGGGCCGGTGTTGGCGTTGGTGGAGAGGACGTGTTGGGTGCGTTGGTCTTCAACGGGCTTTTTGGTCTTCTCGTGTTTTTTGATGACGTCATTCCAGTAGTCTTCGACGTGGCAGCAGGCGATGAGTCCGGTTTGGGTGTGGTCGTCGAGTCGGATGCGATAGAGGTAGAGGTGGGGTTGGGTTTCTTGAACGAGCCAGCCTTCGCGGCGGAATGCGGCGAGGTGTCGCGCGGCGCTGGCATGGTCGGCGCCGGGTTCGAAGTGGTCGGGCAGGTCCACTTCGGGGCGTTCGACGTGAAGGAAACTTTTGGGGTTGGCCGCGGCGATGGCGCGTGCGGCGGAAAGTTCGCCGACGTCGTAGGGGAGGCTGGCGACCTGGGCGGCGAGGTCGGGGGTGGGGCGAAGAGCTTTGAAGGGTTTGATGCGCATTTCGATGCGCGTTGTAGCAGAAGTTCCAATCATTGGAACATTTTTTGCGAAAAGTTCCAACGGTTGGAAATTTGGCTGGAAAAAGTTCCAACGATTGGAAAAATTTCGGCGCGGTTTTCCAACGGTTGGAAAGCGCAGTAAAATCAAGGGTTTCAGAGGGGTCTGAAAAATTGTCGGAAAAAGTTCGCGATAGGAGTTGACGATTGGTGGGTTAAAATGGTGTAAATTGGGTCAGGTTGATAGCGCAATGGGCGACAAAGACAAGGTAGTGGTGAGTGGGCTCTCCGGTCTTGGGGTGTTCGTCAACACCTATACCCATACTTTGGACGACAAAAAGCGCCTCACCATCCCGTCAGATTGGCGCGAGTCGGCGGGCGAGCCGAAGTGTTTGATCGTGCTGCCTGGGGTAAGCGCTCCCTGCCTGAACGTTTACCCTGCCCGAGAAATTAGTCGGCGAATGGAGATGATTCGCAACCTCTCCATCGCTGATGAACAGGGTCAGCACTTCAAGCGTACGCTCGCCTCTCGCTCTGATCTGGTCCCGTGGGACGCCCAGGGGAGAATCCGAATCAAGGAGGATCTCCTGGCGTTCGCGGGATTGAAGCAGGAGGTGATGTTGGTGGGAGCGTTGGATCACTTCGAATTGTGGAGCACGGACAAATGGAAACAACTTTCTTCGGCGACACCGGCGGAATTGGCTGCGGCGGCGCGGGCCGTCGGCTTCTAAAAGGATTCAGTCAAATGGCGGCGGATTCGATACGCGCAAATCGGTCGGCGAGAGACACTCGAATGGGCGACGCGTTTTGGGATTCGCGCGGGGCGACGGTGCGGAAGCGCAAGGTGCAGTGGTTCGAGCAGCCGGAGCTTTGGAAAGAGGAGCCGGTGTCGGGCCAGGGCGCGAAGCGCGAAATGCCGGAGCGCGTGGCGACGCCGATTGAGGTGATCGAAGAGGTCGCGTATGTGCGGACGGCGGAGGCGGGGTCGGTTCGCGGCGAGGCGACGTCGTATCGCGATCGGCGCCAGGCGGTGCGCATGGCGGAGATCGCAAAATTTCTTCAGGTGAATCGCGGGCTGGATGGATTGGATGCGGAGGAGCATCGGTTCAGCTTGCCGATTCGGTCGTTTGCGGCGCGATTTTCGCGCGCGCTGTGGAAAGGCTCGCCCGTCGGAACGCCCTTCCTGACGGGGTGCTGAAAACATCGTAGGGGAAGGGCGGGAACGGTTCGGGCATTGCGGGATGCATGTGCCGGTTATGGTGAACGAGGTGATGGACCTGTTGGCCATACGAGCGGGTGGCGCCTACGTGGATGGAACGGTGGGCGGGGCCGGGCATGCGGAGGCGATGGCGCGGCGAATGGGTTCGGATGGGCGGTTGCTGGGGTTGGACCGCGATAGCGATGCGATTTCACGAGGCCGCGAGCGGCTGCTCCCTTTCGCAAAATCCGTGACGTTGGTTCACGGGAATTTCGCGGATTTGTCGCAGATCGCGGGGGAGGCGGGGTTCGCGGGGGTGGATGGGGTTCTTTTGGATTTGGGTGTTTCGTCGTTTCAATTGGATGAGGCGGAGCGGGGTTTCAGTTTTCAGTCGGATGGGCCGCTGGACATGCGAATGGACCGGTCGCTGCCGAAGACGGCGGCGGATCTGGTGGCGGAACTGCCCGAGGCGGATTTGGCGAATGTGTTGTGGCGGCTCGGCGAGGAGCGAGACTCGCGCCGGGTCGCTGCTGCGGTAGTGAGGGCCCGTCGTTCTGGAGCAATCCGGACGACGGGCCGGCTCGCCGATCTTGTGAGCGAGGCGAAGGGCGGGCGGCGCGGGCGAATTCATCCGGCGACGCAAACGTTTCAGGCGCTTCGGATGGCGGTGAATGACGAGTTGGGCGGCATCGAGCGCGGGATTGAGGCGGCGCTGCGGTTGGTGAAGGTGGGTGGGCGCGTGGCGGTCATCACGTTTCACAGCATCGAGGACCGACTGGTGAAAACGATTTTCGCCCGGCATGTGGGGCGGTGGGAATCGCTTCAGGCCGGCGGTCAGCGGTGGGTGGGCGAACAGCCCGCGTGTCGTTGGGTGAATCGGAAACCTGTGGAGCCGACCGAGGCGGAGTCGCGAGGGAACGCGCGAGCGCGGTCGGCGAAGTTGAGAGTGGTGGAGAGAGTGAGCTGAGCCATGGCGAGAAATCGAATTCGAAAAAACAGCAAGATGTCGGGCCCGGTGTTCCCCAAGTCGCTGGCGCTGGTGTTGCTGTGTGTGTGTTCAGCGGCGGTTTCCTATTTGTGGTTGACCGGGCGCTGCGACGATTTGGGCATGAGCATCAAACGTCTCGAACGGGAGCGCGACGATTTGCAGCGCAAGATTGTGACGGAAGAGTCCAAGTGGTCGAACATGACCTCGCCGCAGAATATGCAGCGGTTGATCGAGTCGCACGGGCTGACGATGACGTGGCCGTCGGAAAAATTCATCATTCGGATTCGTCGGGATTTCGCGCCCGCGCGCGTGGTGCTCGCGCAAAATCAGGCGGGATCGAACGGAGGGCGGGTCGTCCATGACTGAAGCGGGTCAGAAATGGCGCATGATGTTTTGCGCGCTGCTTCTGGTGCTTGCGTGGTGCGCGCTCGCGGCGCGTTTGACCTATTTGCATTTGGGCGGCAGTCCCGGTCTCGAGGCTCGGATTCAAAAGATTCGCAAGGTCGAAGAGGAAATGCTCGTGGGCCGCGGGCGGTTGCTGGATCGAAACGGCAAAGTGCTGGCGTTGGATATTGCGGTGAAGCACGTGAATGTGGACCCCAAGGTTGCGATGGAGAAGAAGCAGGATGTGTTTCTTTCGCGGCAGTTGGGGCGCGTGTTGCAGATGGACCCCGCGATGGTGCTTTCGTTGATCAACCGATCCGTGGCGCGTCCGCGCCGGCAGGTGTACATCAAGAAATATGTGAGAGATGACGCGACGCGGCAGATCAGCAGCATGAATCTGGAGAGCGCGGGCGTATTCTTCGACAATGTGTCGCAGCGGAACTATCCGCACGGCCAATTGCTCTGTCACGTGCTGGGCTATTCGAGCGCCGAAGGGCACGGCGCGTCGGGTTTGGAGTTGCGGCTCGACCGCTTTTTGCGCGGCGTTCCGGGCCTTCGCGTGAGCGAAAAGGACGGCAACAGCCGCGAGGTTTATGACCGGCGCTCGCTCGAAATCCAGCCGCAGGAGGGGGCGGATGTTTATCTGACATTGGACCAGAATCTCCAGTATTTTGCAGAGAGCGCGCTGGATACGGTCATGGAGCAGTGGAAGGCGAAGAGCGCGTGGGCGGCGATTCAGGATGTGAAGACCGGGCGGCTTCTGGCGATGGCCAGCCGCCCGTCGTTTGATTTGAATGATTATGGCGCCGCGTCGGACGCCGAGCGCATCAACCGCGTGATCGGCTACACGTATGAGCCGGGTTCCACGTTCAAGGTGGCGAGCATCGCCGCGGCGCTCGAAGCGCGTGTGGTGAAATCCACCGATGTGTTCGATTGCGAAAACGGGCGCTGGAGTTTCGGCGGAAAAATTCTTCGCGACACGCATCCGCACGGACGGTTGAGCGTGGCGGATGTGTTGAAGGTTTCGAGCAATATTGGCGCGGGAAAAATTGCGTTGATGCTGGGCGAGGATCGCCTCTACGCCTCGCTGCGCGACTTTGGATTCGGTCGCCCGCTGGGCATTGATCTGCCGGGCGAGGATGCGGGCATTTTGCCGAGTGTCAAGACTTGGGCGAAGATCAAGATCGCGCGAATTCCGATGGGCCAGGGCGTGGCGGTGACTTCGCTCCAGATGCTGGCGATGCTTTCGTGCATCGCAAACGACGGCGCGCTGATGCGTCCGCTGGTGATTGACCGCATTGTGGACAAGAATGGGAAGATCATTGCTCAACCCGAACCGATGGCGCTGAGTCATCCGATTTCGCCGGAGACGGCGCGTTTAATGCGGAAAATGCTCGTGCGCGTGACGGAGGATGGCGGAACCGGCAAAGGGGCGCGGGTGGATGGCTATACCGTTGCGGGCAAGACGGGGACGGCGCAGAAGGTGGTGGATGGCCGCTATTCCGACACGGCTTATGTCGGCTCGTTCATGGGCTTTCTTCCGGCGGAGCGTCCCGCGATTGCGATCATGGTGGTGGTGGATGAGCCGTCGCCGCTGCACACGGGCGGAGCGGTCGCCGCGCCCGCGTTTCGGGAAATCGCCGAAAAGGCTGTTCGCTATCTCGATATTCCGCCTGTGGAAGAGTCCGCAATGTGGCGCTTCGGCGATGAGATTCCATCGCGAGGAACCTGAAGAGGGAGGCGGGGTATGATTTTGGGAAAGTTATGCCTGGAAACCATGCGACTTGAAGCCATTACGCGAATCATCCGACCGCTCGCGGTCCGAGGTCCCGTGACCTTTGACATCGAGGGCATCGCCTATGACTCGCGGCTGGTGAAGAAAAATTATCTATTCGTCGCGCTGCCGGGTCGACAGGCGGATGGGGCGCGCTTTATTGATGACGCGCTGCGGCGCGGCGCGGTGGCGATTGTGTCGGAGCAGGATGCCTGGCCGCGGCGGGACATCGCGCACATTCAAGTGGACAGCGCGCGCAGCGCGTTAGCGGAAATTTCCTGCGCGTTCTATGACCGCCCGTCAGAGCGCATCGAGTTGATCGGCATCACGGGCACGAACGGCAAGACGACCACGTCGTTCATGTGCCGCGCGATTTTGCGAGCGGCGGGACGACAGCCGGGGCTGATCGGCACGGTGCGCTATGAATTGGGCAACCGCGTCATTCCTGCGAACCGCACGACGCCCGAAGCGCCGGACGTTCAATATATGCTCGACCAAATGGTGCGGTCCGGTTGCCGCGCCGCCGTGATGGAAGTGTCGTCGCACGCGCTCGATCAGCGGCGCGTCTATGGCGCCGATTTCGATGTGGCGGTGTTCACCAATCTCACGCGCGACCACCTCGACTATCACGGGAGCATGGAAAAATATTTCGCGGCGAAGGCGCAACTGTTTCGCGGGCTCGGCGGCATGACCAAATCCTCCACGGCGGTCATCAACGTGGATGATCCGTGGGGCATGCAACTCGCCTCGACGGGCGGGTTTCAAGCGCGGCTGTTGACCTATGGCACGCACCCGAGCGCCGCCGTTCGCGCGGAAGACGTCGAGTTGTCCAGCGCCGGCTCGTCTTTCACGCTGAAAAGTCCGTGGGGCGACATGCAGGTCAATTTGAGGCAGATGGGTCAATACAACGTATCGAATGCGCTCGGCGCGATGGCCGCGTGCGGCGCGCTCGGCATCAAGCCGGAGCTTATGGCCGCCGCGCTTCAGGATATGGAGCAGGTGCCGGGGCGTTTGGAGCGCGTGGCGAACGATCGCGGGATTCACGTGTTCGTGGACTACGCGCACAGCGACGACGCGTTGGCCAATGTGCTGGCCACGCTTGGCGAGATTAAACAGCGCCGCTTGATCGTCGTTTTCGGCTGCGGCGGAGATCGCGATCACAGCAAGCGTTCGGTCATGGGCCACATCGCCGTCCGCGACGCGGACTACGCGATATTGACCAGCGACAATCCGCGCTCCGAAGACCCCCTGGCGATTCTCAGCGACATTCGCTCCGGCGTTGGATCGGCGACGAACCACGAAACCATTCCCGATCGCGAACAGGCGATCGCCCGCGCATTGTCGCTGGCGCAGCCGGGCGACATCGTGCTCATCGCGGGGAAGGGCCACGAGACCTGCCAGGAAATTGGGAAAACGATCATTCGGTTTGACGACCGCGAAGTTGCGCGGCGGCATCTGGCTTGAAGGAATCCGCATGCTCCAGTTCACGTCCAGCAATTTGGCAAGCTGGACGGGCGGCCAATGGTTGAATCCTGCGCCGCCCGAAGTGTCGGGCTTTTCCATTGACTCGCGCGCGATTGCTCCGGGGCAGGTGTATATCGCGATTCGTGGCGGACAGCGCGACGGCCATGAATTTGTCGCGTCGGCTTTTGCGCGCGGCGCATCCGCCGCGATCGTCGCCACGGAAGTTTCGGGCGCGGGCCCGCAGCTTCTGGTGCGGGACACCCGCGCGGCTCTGGCTGATCTTGCGCGCGGGTATCGCGGCCAATTGAGCGCGCGGTTTGTGGGCGTGACCGGCAGCGTCGGCAAAACGACCACGAAGGAGTTGCTCGCGGACATTCTTGGCATGGCCGGCGTCACCGCGCGGTCGAAGGGGAATTTCAACAACGATCTGGGCCTTCCACTGAGCTTGCTTTCGGTCGGGCGCGAAGCGCGCTTTGGCGTTTTTGAAATTGGCATGAATCACGCCGGCGAACTTGCGCCGCTGGCCGCGCTGCTGCGTCCGGAAATCGGGATCGTGACGAATGTCGCGCCGGTGCATATCGAACATTTCAGCGGCGTGGCCGAAATTGCCCGCGAGAAGGCGGAATTGCTGGCCGCCGTTCCGGCGGATGGGCTGGCGGTGTTGAGCCGCGATGAGGCGTGGTTTGATACGCTCGCGGCGAAATCGAAAGCGCCCGTGCTGACCGTCGCGCTGCGCGCAGACGCGGACTACGTCGCCGAGCGCCGCGGCGCGGAACAGTTTTCCGTTCGAGAAAAATCTTCCGGCCAGCGCGTGGATTTTTTTGCGCCGCTGCCGGGCGAATACTTTGTCGCGAACGCGCTGCTCGCCATCGCGGTGGGTCGTCGAGTGGGCTTGGCATGGGCTTCGATCGCCGAGGCGGTGAAAAATTATCGCCCGATCCATTTGCGCTGGCAGCGGACGGTGCGCGGCGAAGTGGACGTGATCAACGACGCCTACAACGCCAACCCGGTGAGCATGCGCGCGGCGCTGGCGGCTTTTGCGGAAACGTCCGTTCGTGGTTCGCGGTGGCTGGTGCTGGGCGGAATGCGCGAGTTGGGCGCGGACTCGCGCCGCGCGCACGAAGAACTGGGCCGTTCGCTGGTGGGTGGGCCGTGGGCGGGACTCATCGCGGTGGGCGAATTGGCGCGCGGCATTGCGGATGGCGCGGCGTCCGGGGGGTGGGCGAAAAAGATTGTGGCGGCGCAAACCCAGGCCGAGGCCGCCCGCGCGCTGGAGGAATTGGCCGGACCCGGCGACGCGGTTTTGCTCAAAGGCTCGCGCGGCGAGCGCGTGGAAGAAGTGTTGAATGCGTGGAAACCTGAAGCCAGAAAAACAGAGGAGGCTCGTCATGAATAACTTGTCCGCCGGCGCGCAGCATCCGTGGTTGCCCTCGCAACGATCCGCCCTTCGCCTGGCGCATGGGGCGGAACTTTCGTCGGACAGCGAAAGGCGGTGGACCAGGGTGAGCGCGAATATCTTCGTTTCCGCGGTGTTATCCGGCGCGCGCGGTCCGATTTTGCGCTCGCCGAAACCGCGAACGCAAGGCCAGGCCGAGACGAAAGCGCCGTGGTGGCGCAAATGGATTTCTCCAGGAAAGGCGACTTAATGTGATGGCCGCGCTTCCGCCCAAGAGCGGAAGCGCGGGCGCTTCCGGTCCGTACATGCCATGCTCTACTACCTCAGTCAATTCACCGATCATTTTTCCGCGCTCCGCATCTTCCGCTATGTCACGTTTCGCGCGTTGATGGGCGCGGGCACCGCCTTTGCCATCTCGCTGATGCTTGGGCCGGCGACGATTCGATGGCTGCGCCGGCTGAAGATCGGCCAGCAGGTTCGTGAAGATGAAGTGATGAAAATCCATGCCGGCAAGTCCGGCACCCCGACGATGGGCGGGGTGTTGATCATTATTGCGGTGCTGGTTTCGACGCTGCTGTGGGCGGTGCCGGTGAATGAGTATGTTTTGCTGGCGCTGGGGACGATGCTGTGGATGGGCGGCATCGGTTTTCTCGATGACTATTTGAAGGTGAGCAAAAAGCGCTCGAAGGGATTGGGCGCGCGCGCCAAATTTGTTTTGCAGATCGCGTGGGGGTTGATCGCGATTGCGGCGCTCTTCCTGCTGGAGCCGAGTCGCGCGCACGTGCGCGAGTTGATGATTCCCTTCTTCAAAGAGCCGTTGGTCTCCAACATGGGTGTGGCGCCGACGACGATTTTTCTTCTCATAGTCATGGTGGGCGCGACCAACGCGGTGAACTTGACCGATGGGCTGGACGGACTCGCGATCGGTTGCAGCAACTCGACCGCCGCGGCCTATCTCGCGTTGGCTTATGTGGCGGGCAACTCCGTTTTCGCGCGCTACCTGCAAGTGCCCTATATTGCCGGTGCGGAAGAGCTGGCCGTATTCTGCGGTTGTTTGTTGGGCGCGGGGCTTGGATTTCTGTGGTTCAATTGCCATCCGGCCCAGGTTTTCATGGGCGACACGGGGAGTCTCGCGCTGGGCGGCTCGATCGCGATGGTGGCGATCTCGATCAAGCAGGAAATTTTGCTGGTGATTGTGGGCGGCGTGTTTGTCATGGAGGCCGTGAGCGTCATTCTCCAAGTCGCGAGCTTCAAACTCACCGGGAAGCGCATCTTCCGCGTCGCGCCGATTCACCACCACTTTGAATATGTGGAGAAGGAGAAGGCGAAGCGCGACGGGCGCGACATCGAGGTGGTGGAGACGCTCGTCACGATTCGTTTCTGGATTCTGGGGATCATCTTCGCGCTGCTGGGCGTGGCGACGCTGAAGATCCGCTGATGCGACGCTACGGGTCAGCGTTGGTTCTCGGGTTCGGCGCCAGCGGCGAAAGCGCGGCGCGCCTGTTGCTGCGCGAGGGGGCGCGGGTGACGGTGGTGGATGAAGCGGACGATCCGGGTTTGCGCGCGCGCGCGGCGGCGCTCGCGTGCGATGCGCGGCTGGGTGTTCACGAGTTGCCGGATGGAGAATTTGAAGTCGCGATGGCGAGTCCCGGCGTGCGGGCGGATGGCGGATGGATGGGGGAGTGCGCGCGGCGCGCCTTGCCGGTTCTTCCGGAATTTGAGTTGGGGTGGAGCCGGTTCGCGGGGCGGACGGTGGCGATCACGGGAACGAATGGGAAGAGCACGATGACGAAGTGGGCGCGAGATGCATTGGCGTTGTCGGGGCGTCCGGCGGCGGCCTGTGGGAATATCGGGGTTCCGGTCTGCGACGCCGTGCAGGGTCCGGGAATCCAGTGGCTTGTGATGGAATTGAGTTCGTTTCAACTTGAGCGGGCCCGCGAATTTCGCGCGGATTTTGGCGTGTTGCTGAACCTTTTGCCGAACCATTTGGACCGTCACGGCACGATGGAAAATTACGCGCGCGCCAAGGCGAAGCTGTTTGCGCACACGCGCGCGGGAGACGTGTGCGTGGCGCATGGCGAGGCCCTGGGCGAAATGCGCAAATCCAACGGGACATCCGGCGCGTGGATTTCATTTGGATCCGCGGGCCACGGCGAGGTGGAATGGCGCGAGGGGCGGGTTGCGCGCGGCGGCGAGACGATCGCGGATTTGCGCGGCACCTATTTTGACAATCCGGTGCTCGGCGAAAATGCGGCGGCGGTGTCCTTCGTCTTGCGGAAAATTGGGCTGACGTCATCGGAGATTCGGGAGAGCGCCCAGCGGTTCGAGCCGCTGCCGCATCGCATGGAGCTGGTGGCCGAAAAGAACGGCGTTCGATTCGTCAACGATTCCAAGGCCACGACGCTGGCTGCGGTGTCCGCAGGGGTGCGAATGTGCGGAGGGAAAGTGCGTTTGATCGCGGGCGGATTGCTCAAGGAGTCGGACCTTTCGTCCATCAAAAAAGTATTGGCGGAAAGGGCGTCGTGCATCTACCTTATCGGGCGGGCGTCAAATGAGATGCTCAAGGCCTGGTCAGGTTCTGTCGAATGTGTGTCTTGCGGCCGGTTGGACGACGCGGTTCAACGGGCGTGGCGCGACGCAGAGATTGGGGAGACGGTGTTGTTGTCTCCGGGTTGCGCGAGTTTCGATCAGTTTCGGAACTATGCGGAACGGGGCGAGCGGTTCAAGGTGTTGGTGAAGGAACTGACCGGGGAGAAAAGTTTGTGAACCATAGTCAATCATCACGGAGTAGGATCATGCAAATCATCAAGACGGAAGAAGGTAAAGTGCGGACGCCGGCGCTCGTTGCGTTGGTGGTCGCCTTGCACGGTGTTGTGGCTGGAGCGATTCTTTTTTCACAAGGCTGCGGAACAACGCGCGGCCGCCAGCAGGCGGAGCCGCCGCCCGCGCCCATGATGCCGCCTCATGCGGATATCGAAACGGCGCCTGCGCCGATCACGCCGCGCCCGACCTATCAACCGCCCGTGGCGATCGAGAGCCTGCCTTCGTCGGTGGAGTCCGCTGGCGGGCAGACCTATAAGATTGAGAAGGGCGACTCGCTCTCGAAGATCGCTTCGCGCTATGGCGTGAGCGCTCGCGAGATCGCCGAGTTGAACGGCATCAAGGACCCGAACAAAATTCGCATCGGACAGAAGATTCTTCTTCCCGCGTATGCGAACCTCCGTCACGAGACGCACGCCAAGTCCACGAAGGCGGCGGCGGTCGAGTCGAAGTCCTCCTCCAGTAAGTCCGCGTCGGGTGGCGCGGGGGACTATGAAGTGCAACCCGGCGACAGCCTCTCGAAAATTGCCGCGCGCCACGGCGTGACGGTGAAAGCGCTCCGCGAAGCGAACCACTTGAAGAGCGACATGATTCGCGTGAAGCAGAAGCTGGTCATCCCGGGCGGCAAGAAAACAAAGTCGGCTTCGGAATCCGCCCCCGCGCCGGCTCCGACGCCGGCTCCGACGCCCGCAGTTGAACCCACGCCCGCCGCATCCACGGATGCCGCTCCGGCCACGGCGGTGAGCGCGGTTTCGGGGACGACGAGCGCCGCTCCGGCCACGACAAGCGCTGCGCCCACGCCGTTTGAATATGTGATGCGTCCGGGCGAAACGCTGGACGATGTGGCGCGCAATTTCGCGGTGCTCAAATCCGAGATTGTCAGCGTCAACGGGATTACGGACGAGTCGAAGGTCAAGGAAGGCACGAAGCTCAAGATTCCGCTCAGCAGCAGCGTTCCTTGATTTGTTTTCCATTCAGGTAGATGAGCGCGCGCCAGGTGGCGCGCGCTTGTCCGCCCGTGGGCGGTGAAAATCCATGTGGCGAACGGCCAGTACTCTTGTTGCGATTGTTTTGCTGCTGGTGGCGCTCGGCGTTGTGATGCTGGCCAGCACGAGTCCGGTTCAGGGCGAAGCGCTCTATCACGACCCCGGCTATTTCATGAAGCGCCAAATCGTGGCGCTTGTTGTGGGCTTTGTCGCCGCGGCCGGTGCGACGCGGATTGATTATCGTTACTGGCGCAGGTTTGCCATCGCGATCGGCTTGGTGACGGTGGCTTTGCTGGTCATGACCATCACGCCGGGCATCGGGAAATCCGTCAAGGGCAGCCATCGGTGGCTCAGTTTTCACGGCCTCACGTTCCAACCCTCGGAACTCGCGAAATTTTCGGCGATTCTGCTGCTCGCGTGGTGGATGAGCCACGTTCAACGAAAGGCGGGCGAGCTCAAAGTGGGCATCTTTGTGCCGGGCGCGCTCATCGGCGTGATCGCCGTGTTGCTCATCAAAGAGCCGGACTATGGCACTACGATTTTAATCAGTGTGGTCGGGGGGCTGATCATGTTTGTCGGCGGCTCCCACTGGATTCATCTTCTCATCGCCGGAGCGCTGGGCGCCTCCGGCCTGGGTTTGATCATCATGCAGAATCCCGAGCGCATGCGTCGGTTCACGGCGTTTTTGGATCCTGAGAAATATGCAAAGGACGACGCCTATCAGATGTTGAACGCCATTTACGGTTTTGTGATCGGCGGCGTCCGGGGCGTTGGTTTGGGCGAAGGCTTGCAGAAGCGCGCTTATTTGCCCGAGGCGCACACCGATTTCATTTTCGCGATCATCGGGGAGGAATTGGGGCTCATCGCGTCCATCGCGACCGTCGTGCTTTTTCTCGGTTTCTTTTTTTGCGGTCTCCGAATCGGATTTCGCGCGCCGGACATGTTCGGCAAGCTGACCGCGTTCGGCATTGCATCCGTCGTCGCGCTTCAAGCGGCGCTCAACGTCGCGGTGGTGACCGGCAGCATGCCGACCAAAGGGATCCCGCTGCCCTTTATCAGCTACGGCGGGAGCAGCATGATGATCTCGCTGCTGATGGTGGGCGTGCTGGTGAACATCGCCAAGCAGGCGGGCGATGACGACGGCATTCCGCGCCGCAAAGAGCGCGGGAAACGAATCTGAACCCCGCGCCGAAGTTTCAAGGCGGGCGGACTTCCAATCGTTGGAAAAATCGCGTAAAAAAGTTCCAACGATTGGAACTTTTTTTTGCAGTCGCTGCGTGCGAGCATTTTTCGCAGCGACAGACGAGGAGCAGGAACGCATGATTACGGCAAAAATTGTGGGCGCGGGCGGTTATGGCGGCGTGGGCATTACGGAATTGCTGCTGGGACATCCGGAGGTGAAAATTCAAACGCTTGTTGCGGCGGCGGAAACGGGGATGCGGATGAGCGAGTTGTATCCGCACCTGGCGGGCTACTGCGAATTGATGATTCACAAGCCGGATGACGCGGAGGCGCAGAAACCCGCCGACGTGGTTTTTTTCGCGACGCCGGATGGCGTGGGCATGTTGCAGGCGGGGCATGAAATGAAGCACGGCGCAAAGGTCGTGGACTACAGCGGCGATTTCCGCTTCAGCACCGTGGAAGAATATGCGGAATATGCGCGCCGCATCGGCAAGCCGGCGGAACACAAGGCGCCGGATTTGCTGCGCGAGGCGGTGTATGGCGTGCCTGAACTTCGCCGCGGTCAAATCGGGCCGAAGACGCGGTTGATCGGCAATCCGGGCTGCTTTGCCGTGGGTGTTGAAATTGGACTCGCCCCCGCCGTGGCGCACAAGCTCGTCAACTTGAACAGCATCATTTGCGACTGCAAGAGCGCGGTTTCGGGCGCGGGCAAGAAGCCGAACCCTTCGTTTCATTATCCCGCGCGCTACGACAACATGAACGCTTATCGCCTCTCCGGCCACCAGCATGTGGTCGAGGTGGAGCGCGAGTTGAAACTGCTCGCAGGTCAGCCGGTGAACATTCTTTTCACGACGCAGGTGGTGCCCGCGTGCCGGGGCATCCTCTCGTGTCTCTATGGCGAGTTGTCCGGCGGCGTCACGCCGGCGCAAGTGATGGAGGCGTACAAGTCGTTTCACAAGGACAACAAGTTCGTGCGGATTTACGACAACAAGGCGGTGGTCGGCACGGCGCATGTCCGCGGCAGCAATTACTGCAACTTGATTGTGGATGTGGATGTTCGCACGAACAAGCTGCGGGTCATCTCGCACATTGATAACCTGATGAAGGGCCAGGCGGGCAGCGCGCTTCAAAACATGAACCTGATTTTTGGTTTCCCCGAATCCATGGGGCTGGATCGTCCGGGCCAATATCCGTGACGCGCCGGTCTGCCGCATCATGAGTTCCGCCGGATCAAAACCTCACGCGCACGTGGTTGGGGTCGCCGGCGTGGGCATGAGCGCGGTGGCGCAGGCGCTGTTGGATCGGGGATACGACGTTTCCGGTTCGGATCGCTTTCTCGACCAGGGCGAGAGTCTGGATGTGCTGGGCCGATTGGCGGCTGGCGGCGTTCGCCTGCTCGCGCAGGATGGCGCGGGGGTGCGGGCGAACACGAGCGCTGTGGTCGTGAGCACGGCGATCGAAAAGGATAATCCGGATGTGCTCGCCGCGCAGCGGCTCGGCGCGCGTGTGGTGCATCGTGCGGCGATGTTGGCGGAGCTGGCGCGCGGGCAGGACCTCATCGCGGTCACGGGCACGTCCGGCAAGACGACGGTGACGGGCATGGTCGGGTGGATTTTGGAGCAGGCCGGTTGGGATCCGACCGTTGTTTGTGGAGGGGTGGTTTTGGACTGGCAGCGACCGGATCGCGTGGGAAGCGTTCGCAAGGGGGGGGCGGGATTTGGGTTCTGGAGGCGGATGAGAGCGACCGTTCGCTGCTTCAGTTTCATTCGCGCCACGCCGTCATCACAAATGTGTCGAAGGATCACTTTGAGTTGAGCGAAGTGATCGAATTGTTCCGTGCCTTCGCCGGGCAGGTGCGTGAAGCCATCGTCGGCGGGCCGGGCGTTCGCGAGATGTTGAAGTGGGACGCGATCCTCTCGGAGCCATTCGACCCTGTCTTGCGCGAAGGGCGATGGACGTTCCCGTTCGCCGGTCTCGATTTCAGTGTGCCGGTGATGGGGCGGCACAATGCGGAGAATGCGTTTGTGTCTGCGATGTTGTGCCGGGAGCTGAAGGTTCCGCTGGAGTGCATTCGCGACGCGTTGTCGCGGTTCGGCGGAATTCATCGGCGGTTGGAGTGCGTTGGCGAGGCGCGCGGGATTCGCGTGTTGGATGATTATGCCCACAATCCCGCAAAAGTTGCGGCCTCGTGGAATGCGGTGGGTGAGTCTGGTGGTCGCATTCTTGGATTCTGGCGTCCGCACGGATTCGGGCCGTTGTCGCTGATGAAGGATGAACTTGTCGCCACGTTTCGCCATGTTGTTCGCGCGAGCGATCGGCTGTGGGTGTTGCCGGTGTTTTTTGCCGGGGGCACGGCGCGAAAGGATCTGACCTCGGAGACCTTTGTGCGGCTTTTGCGAGACGCGGGTGTGCCCGCCAATTATGCGGCGAGCTACGCGGCGTTGGGCGCGGCTGTGCGGGCGGAGGCTCGGGCGGGAGATGTCGTCCTGGGCATGGGCGCTCGCGATCCCGAGTTGCCGCGTTTCGCGCGGCGATGCCTTTTGGAGTTGGCGCGAGCTTGACGGGGCGGAGCATTCGCGCGAATGCTTCGAGCCGATGTGAGAGATGCGTGAGGAATGAGCGACTCGGGTAGAAATTGTCATGTGGTGATCTGTGGCGCGGGCGTCACCGGATTATTTCTTGCCGCGTGTCTTCATCATTTTGGCCTGTCCAGTATCTTGCTTGAACGGCGGAAGGAGCGTCGAAGCCAGTCCCAGATGGTTGTGCTTCGCCCGGCGTGTTTTGAGCTGTTCCAGCGGATGGGCTTGGGCCAGGCGCTGCGGTCGCGGGGCGTGCGGCTCTCCGGCGCGCGGGCATTTTCAAAGGGGCGGGCGCTGGACCGCGCCACATTCGGCGGCGAGGAGGATTTCCCCGTGCTGGCGCTGCCGTTGTTCGATCTTCGGACGATTCTCGAAGAGCATCTTTATCGGGTTCAGCCGGGCAGTGTGCTGCGAGATACGCAGCTCTTGTCGTTCACCGAACATAAGGATGGATTAGTCGCCTTGTATCAGATTGCGGGCGGCACACAGGCGGAAATAGCCGCCGGATTCCTCGTCGGCACCGACGGTCCGAGAAGCCGGGTTAGGGAACAAACGCGAATTCCAATCGTGACCGAAGAATCCACCGACGCTTTCATCACGGGTAATTTCAGCGACCGAACCGATTTTGGCAGCGAGGCGCGCATCTTTGTGGACGAGGCGGGCTTTATTGAATGTATTCCGATGCCGGGCGGATTGCGGCGTTGGGTGCTGCAGACGCCGACGCTGGTGGCCAATCCCGGAGAAGGAGAATTTTGCCGGGCGGTCAAGAAGCGCGCGGGCGTGGACCTTCAGGATTCGCTGAACAGCCTCTTGACCACATTTCGGGTGGAGCACTATGCGGCCAGGGAATTGACGAGGGGCCGCGCGCTTCTCGCGGGCGAGTCGGCGCATGCTATTTCGCAAGTCGGCGGGCAGGGCGTTAACATTGCGCTGATGGATGCGCTCGATGGCGCCGGCGCGCTTCATCACATCTACGAATCGAAAGTGTCCATCGAAGTCGAATTGCACGCCTATGCCGAAAAATCCGCGAGCCGGGCGAAATCGGAAATCGAAAAACTTCATGACATGTTGGCGTTTGGGCGGCATGGCGCGCGCACGCTGCTGGGGCGGGCCGGAGTGAATCTTCTGTTAAGACGCCCCGGAAAAAAGTACGCATCCAGCTTCTTCACCTTCAAGAAGGGATGACCAAGCCCTTCGGCGGGGGTGGCGCTCTGTATGACGAAATCAAAATTCTCTCAACCTGGCGGATATGCCGAAGTGTTGCGCGTGGCCTGGCCGCTGATTGTCAGCACCGGGTCCTTCACGCTCATGCAGTTTGTGGACCGCGTGTTCCTCGCGTGGCACAGCGTGACTTCGATTCAGGCCGCGCTGCCGGCGGGCATGTTATCCTTCACGCTCATCTCGGGCTTCATGGCTGTGGCGGGCTATGCGAACACCTTTGTCGCCCAATATCACGGCGCGCAGGACCCGCAGGGATGCAGCCGTTCCGTCGCGCAATCCGCGTGGTTCGCTCTCTTGACCTGGCCCATTCTGCTTGCGCTGATTCCGATCGGGCGCGCGCTGCTGCGCATGAGCGGGCATCCGCCGGAGGTGTTGGCGGAGGAGCTTTCCTATTTCACGATCCTGATGGCGGGCGGCGTCACGGTGAGCCTCTCCGCCGCCATCAGCAGTTTTTTCACCGGGCGCGGCGACACGTTCACCAACATGTGGGCGAACCTTGTTGGAAACGCCGTGAATGTGGTGTTGGACTACTTGCTGATTTTCGGGCGCTTCGGATTTCCCGAATTGGGCATTGCCGGCGCGGCCTATGCCACGGTGATTTCCGGTGTGGTCACGAGCGCGATTCTGCTGGCGCTGTATTTGCGGAAGCCCTTTCGGGCCTCGCACGGCACGGCCAGACATTGGAAGATGGAGCGCGGTCTCTTCTGGCGGATGATTCGATTCGGATTTCCCTCGGGCGTTCACCTGTTTCTGGATATCGCGTCGTTTTCTGTTTTTGTGCTGCTGACCGGTCGCATGGGCGCGCAGGCGCTCGCGGTCAGCAACATCGCTTTCAGCATCAACATGGTCGCGTTCATGCCGTTGGTGGGCATCAGCATCGCCGCGTCCACGCTGGTGGGGCAGTATCAAGATCGTCGCGATTCCGCGACCGCGGAAAGGGCGGGATGGAATGCGCTGGGGGTTGGTTTGGCCTATATGTCGCTCATTGCAGCGTCCTACGTTCTGCTGCCCCGTGAATATCTCGGATTTTTTTCACGGAGCGGCGAGGTCGGGTTGCGCTTGGAAGATTTGCTCCCGTTGGGGCGCAAGTTGCTGTTGATGATGGCGACGTGGGGCATTTTGGACGCGGTGAACTTGATCATGTCGGGCGCGCTGAAGGGGGCGGGGGACACCCGTTTCGTCATGTGGTATTCATCGCTGATGGCGTGGGGGCTGATGGTGCCCGTTCAGGGGTTCATCGTGCTTGGGATGCACGGCGGGATCCTGCGCTCGTGGGCTTGGCTGACGATCTACATCATGCTGCTCTCCAGCGGTTTTTATATCCGCTATCGCCAGGGTCGTTGGAAAAGCATCGAGGTGCTGGACCGCTCGGAAGTTCCGCCGCCGCGCCGCGAAGATGTTGTGCTCGCCGACTGAACGCTAGTCCGGCTGGCGGAGGAGCGATGGGGCTGTAATGGGGTCGCCGGCGGGGTCCGGCGAGCTCGGACTGAGCGATTCCAGATCGAAGGTTCCGGTCTCGCGCTCGTAGCGATAGCGCGTTCCCAATGGCGGCGGCGGAATGTGTTCAAGGTAGCGAAGGGAAACCAATTCCTGGATGTTTGAAGGCAGGCGGCCCCGGTCATTCATGAACGCCGCCTTCGCGGCCTCCAGCATGACCAATCCGTCGCCCGTTTCCTGCCGGTCGCGCGCGCGTTCCACGATGGCGAGGTAGTTCGAGGGGCTGCGGTCGGATTCGTTGGCGGCGGGGGCGACGGCGCGCGCGCGTTCGCGAGAACACGCGGTCGAGAGCGCGACGGCGATCATTAAAAATAGAGCGGCCTTCATGCGAATCCTATACCTCAGCCAAAGCTACACGTCACCCGTCATTTTGAAAGCCACATCTTCGCGCCGGCCTTTGCGTCTTGCATTTAACTAACTGATTAATTAGCATGAGGGCATGAAATTGCGCGCGAGTGGGAGCGGGGCCTCCCCGGATGTTCGAGGGCAACTGTTGGACGCGGCGGTGCGGCTGTTTGCGGAACAGGGGGTGGCCGGAACGACGGTGGCCGATATCGCCCGGCCGGTCGGCGTGACATCGGCCATGGTGCACTACTATTTTAAGACCAAGGACCAACTGTTGGACGCCGTGGTTGAGGAAAAGCTCATCGGCGATTATATCGCGTTTGTCGCCGGCGCGCTGGCGCGGGGGGCGGATTCGCCGACGAAACTGGTGGAGCGGCTGGTGTGGCGCATCATCGAGGCTTCCGAGCGGATGCCCTGGCTTCCGCCTCTGTGGGTTCGCGAGGTGCTCAGCGAAGGAGGCACGATGCGCGAGAAGTTGATTCGCAGAGTGGATTTGAGCGTGCAGACAAGATTCAAGGCCCGCGTTGCGGCGGCGCAACGCGCAGGAGAGGTGAATCCGCAGATCAATGCGCAATTGTTGTTCGTATCCGTTGTCGGGCTGACACTCCTGCCGTTGTCCTTGGCAAAGAGATGGGGCCGGATTCCGCTCATTGACAAGATCAGCAAAAAGGATTTGGGCCATCATGTGGTGGCGTTGTTGATGAACGGTCTGGTCGCCTCGCGCAGCTCTAGGCGGCGCAAAAGGAGAGCATCATGAAGACTCGAAATCTCTCGTGGGCTGGCTTGTTGCTGGCGGCGGCGCTGGCGGGGTGCGCGCGCGCGCCGCGGGACAATTTTCAAGGATATGTCGAGGGCGAGTTTGTCGAAGTCGCGCCATCGGAAGCGGGGCGTCTGGACCGGCTCGCGGTCGCGAAGGGGGCCGGGGTGGATGCCGGCGCGCCGCTGTTCAGTCTGGAGTCGGTCGCGGAGGCGGCGGCATTGCGGCAGGCGCAGGCGCAGTTGGCGTCGGCGAAGTCGCAGTTGCAGGATATCGAGATGGGGAAACGTCCGCAGGAGCTGGCAGTTCTCCGGGCACAGTTGGATCAAGCGCGAGCGGAGTCCAAACGGGCGGTGGCGGAGCGCGAGCGCGATGCCGCGCAATTTGCCGCCGGGGGAATTTCTCAATCGCAAGCGGATCGGTCGCAGGCGACGGCGGATGCGGCTACAGCGAGGGTTCTGGAGTTGGAGCGGCAGGAGGCGGTGGCCAACCTGCCGGCCCGGGAGGATCAAATTGCCGCGCAAAAGGCGCAGGTGGCGGCGGCGCAGGCTTTTGTTGAGCAGGCTCAATGGCGGTTGGAACAGAAGAGCGTGGCCGCGCCGGTGGCAGGTCTGGTTTTCGACACGCTTTATCGGACGGGTGAGTGGGTGGCCGCGGGGCGACCGGTGGTCCGGTTGTTGCCGCAAGAAAACATCAAAATTCGCTTCTTTGTGCCGGAGCCGGTCGTCGGCAGCCTGGCGCTCGGACAAGCGTTGGAATTCCGATGTGATGGGCGAACGGAGGCGATTCGAGGAGAAATTTCGTATATCTCCACCGAGGCCGAATTCACGCCGCCGGTCATCTACAGCAAGGAGACGCGGTCCAAGTTGGTCTTTATGATCGAGGCGCGTCCGTCGGATGCATCGAATTTGCATCCGGGACAGCCTGCGGAGGTTTCGTTGCGCTGAGCGCTCATGAACGGCGAACTTGTCATAGATGTGCGCGAGCTGAACAAACGATTCGGGCGCAAGCATGTGGTTCGGAATGTTTCGTTACAGGTTCGGCGCGGGGAAATTTTCGGGTTCCTTGGACCGAACGGCAGCGGCAAGACGACGACGATCCGAATGGTCTGTGGATTGCTGACGCCGGATTCGGGTTGCGGGACGTGTCTGGGTTTGGACATTTTGCGCCAGAGCGCTCAGATCAAAAATCAAGTCGGCTACATGACGCAGAAGTTTTCCTATTGGGACGACTTGACCATTCGCGAGAATCTGGACTTTGTGGCCCGGATGTACGGCATGCCGCAGCGTCGCAAAGTGGTGGCCGACGCGCTGGAGAATCTGGGGCTGGCCCATCGGGCGGAGCAACTGGCGGGGACGCTTTCAGGCGGATGGAAGCAGCGCATGGCGCTGGCGGCCTGCATGCTGCACCGGCCGAAACTCCTGCTATTGGACGAGCCGACCGCGGGAGTGGATCCTTCGGCCCGTCGGGATTTTTGGGAGGAGCTGCACCGTCTGGCGGCCAAGGGCATTTCCGTTCTGGTGAGCACGCATTATATGGATGAAGCGGAGCGCTGCCATAAACTCGGTTACATCGCCTATGGCGAGTTGCTGGCGCAGGGAACCGCGAGCGAAGTGGCGGCGGCGCAAGGGCTGAGCACTTGGATCATTCGTGGGGACGATCTCGAAGGATTGTCCGCGGCCTTGCGCGGGCGGCCCGGCGTGGATCAGACGGTGCTGTTCGGCGCGACGCTGCACGTGAACGGGCGAAATGCGCCGGCGTTGGAGGCAACCTTGCGCGAGGCTTTGACGGGACCCGGGCGCCACATGGAAGCGGCAGAAACGGGACTCGAAGATGTCTTCATTCACCTGATGGCGAAGGCCGTGGATCGGACAGGGATGGGGTCATGACCTGGTCCATGCCATTTTCATTTTCCCGTTGGTGGGCGATGGTGTTGAAGGAATTTCTCCAGCTCAAACGCGACCGGCTCACCTTTGGCATGGTGGTCGGCATTCCCGTGATTCAACTGATGCTGTTCGGCTACGCGATCAATTCGGATCCCAAACACATGCCCGCCGCAGTGATTTCCGCCGACCACAGTGAATTCACGCGGTCGTTCATTTCGGCCATGGAACAATCGGACTATTTTCGCATCGCGCGAGATTTGCCGGATGAAGACGCGGCCCATTCGGCCCTGTTGCGCGGCGAGGTCATGTTCGTGTTGAACATTCCGGCGGGCTTCACGCGCGCCCTGCTGCGCGGGGAGAAGCCGGCGCTGCTCCTTGAAGCCGATGCCAGCGATCCCGTGGCGACCGGCGCGGCGCTGGGATCGGTCGAACAACTCGCCCGTGCCGCCGCGAGCAAAAACGTCGCCGGCGCGCTGGGATTTCTCGCTTTCGGAGAATCGCCATTTCGCGTGCAGGTGCACCGAATGTTCAACCCTGAAGCGATCAGTCAGTATAACATCGTGCCGGGGCTTATGGGCGTGATCCTCACGCTGACAATGGTGCTGATGACCGGTCTGGCCATGACCCGGGAGCGAGAGCGAGGCACGATGGAGAATCTGCTGGCGATGCCCGCCCGGCCTTTTGAAGTTCTCGCTGGAAAAATCCTGCCCTACATTTTCATTGGCCTGCTTCAAGCCACCTTGATTCTCCTGTTTGCAATTTTTCTGTTTCGGGTGCCGTTTGTCGGCAGCGTGGGGATGCTCTATCTCTCCACGTTGCTCTTCGCCGCGGCCAATCTGACGGTGGGGATCACGCTTTCGTCCATCGCCAGGAACCAACTGCAGGCGATGCAGATGAGCATGTTCTATTTTTTGCCGAACATGCTGCTGTCGGGATTCATGTTCCCGTTTTATGGCATGCCGGGTTGGGCGCAGGGCATCGGGAATGTGTTGCCGTTGACGTATTTCCTCCGTTTGGTGCGCGGAATTTTTCTCAAGGGAGTTAGCGGATGGGATTTGTGGCCCCACCTTTGGCCGCTGATGGTGTTCACCGCCGCGATCATGTCCGTGGCGGTGAAGTGCTACCGCAAGACACTGGATTAAGGACATGCGCCGATTTCGACAGGTCCGGCTTCTTATGCTCCTTCTGGTGTTCCTCGGAGCCTGGCGACTCGTGTGGATGAGCCGCAACAGCGATCCGCGATTTTATCTCTTTTTGAAGTCGCCCGCCGGGCGCGCCTTGAGTCGCATCTTTCGATGGGATCCTCTGCCGAAGGTGGTGGAGACAGACCGTCCGGACGAAGCCTTGACGCCTGATGAACGGGAGATGAAGCGCCGTTGGCGTGCGGAGTTGGAGGCCGGCAGCGACGCCCAACCGGCTGCGCAGGTGTCGTATCGCTCGCTCCGATTTCGGATGGAATTTCCGAATCTCAAATTCTACCTGCGTTCGCCGTATGTCATTGCGTCCGACGAGCCGTTGCAGAATATCCAGCAGATTGTGCAGACACTGATGGAGGTCGAGCGCGGTATTCAAGCGATCTTCGGCGCGTTGGAAACGCGCGCGCCCGAGGGCGCGGATATTGAGGTGTTGATCTTTGCAGACGCGGCGAGGTTTCAATCCTATCGGCGCCAGTTGGGGCAGGACGATGAGGGGCTTGTCGGCTTTTACAACGCCCGGCGAGATCGGCTGGTGATTTTCAATGCGGCCTCCGCCGCGAACGATGAGAGCAGGAAGCAAATTGCAGCGCGCCTAGAAGCGGAATACCGGAAGGAGCTCGGCGCGTCCGCCGGGGGGGTGTCTTGGATCGAGTGGCGAGAAGCGATTGCCGCGCGCTTGCAGCGCGATGACGCCTTGCAAACGCTCGCGACGGTACGGCATGAGGCGGCGCACCAACTGCTTTTCTCCACCGGAATTCATTCCGATTTTCGCGCAGAGAGGCCCTGGCTGGAGGAGGGAATGGCGGCCTATTGCGAAACGCCGATTCCGGGCGAGGTGGATCGCTTGCGAGTGCGATCGCTCGCGCTGGAAAGGGAAAATGGGGAGTGGATCGGGATTGCGCAGGTGGTGAACGCGCGCGACCTAAAAACATTGGGCAAAGACGCGCGCGCGGCCGATGCGGCGTATTCGCAGGCGTGGGCGCTGGTGCGCATGCTCATGGAGACGGAGCGGCGCAGCGCATTTTTCGATTACATTCGATTCATTCGCGATCCCGCGCATGTCAGCGAGGTAGCCCGCGCGCCCGCATGGGAGCTGCTCTGCCGGCGGATGCGGACTTCGGAGGCTCAAATGGCCGAGGATTACGACGAGTATCTTGAAGAGCTGTGGAGGTAATCCGTTTGGCCAGTGTTGCAAGCGGCGCGTTCAGCGTGTAACGTCAAAATCATGTCGAGTACATTTGGCCGCACATTTCGAGTGACGACGTTTGGGGAGTCCCACTGCAAAGCGGTGGGCGCGATTGTGGACGGTTGCCCTCCACGCATCCCGCTCACCGAGGCGGATATTCAGCCGCAACTGGATCGCCGCCGTCCGGGGCAAAGCGCCGTCAACACGCCACGGCAGGAATCGGACACGGTCACGATTCTGTCCGGGACCGAATGCGGCGTTACCTTGGGCACGCCGATCGGATTGACGGTGCCCAACAAAGATCAGCGGCCCGGCGATTACCGCGAAATGAGCAACATTCCGCGTCCGTCGCACGCGGACTTTACCTATCAAATGAAATATGGCGTGCGCGCATCGAGTGGCGGTGGGCGGTCCAGCGCGCGGGAGACGATCGGTCGCGTCGCCGCCGGCGCGATCGCCGAAAAAGTTCTGCGCCTCACGCACGGCATTGAAATTGTTGCGTGGGTCAGCGCGGTCGGCGAGTGGATTGCGCGCGAGCCGGACGTGGAAACCATTTCGCGCGGCGAGGTGGACCAGACGCTGGTGAGATGCCCTGACCTCCAGACCGCAGAAAAGATGATCGAAGCGATGGCCGCAGCGAAGGCCGCGGGCGACTCGATGGGCGGCGTGGTCAGTTGCGTTTGTCGGAATGTTCCGGCGGGTTTGGGCGAGCCGGTGTTTGACAAACTGGAGGCCGTGCTCGCGCACGCGATGCTCTCGATTCCCTCGACGAAAGGCTTTGAAATCGGATCCGGCTTCAGCGGCACGCGGTTGCGCGGCAGCCAGCACAACGATCCCTTTGTGAAGAAAGGCGGGCGCTTGGGCACGCGCACGAATAACAGCGGCGGCATTCAGGGCGGAATTTCGAACGGCGAACCCATTTTCTTTCGCGTCGCCTTCAAGCCGCCGGCCACGATCAGTCAGGCGCAGAAGACGACGGACTTTGACGGAAACGACGTGACGCTCGAAGCGAAGGGACGTCACGACCCCTGCGTGGTCAACCGCGCCGTTCCGATTGTCGAAGCGATGGCGGCGCTGGTTCTGCTGGACGCCGCGCTTATTCAGAAATCGCGCTAACGGCGTCCAGATATTTCGCGCCCGCGTGCAGCAGCGCGCAGGCGGCGCTGGGCGCGCGTTCGAGCAGCGGCGCGAAAGCCTTCACCGTCTGCCCGGCCATTTTGATCCACTCGGCATTGTTCGCGGTTGTTCCTGCGCGGACCAGGACGCGGGCCGCCACGCCGTTGCCTGAAGGCGTGGCCGGGTCAAAGGCGTCCTTGGTCCGGGCGATCAGCGGCTCGGCGTCGCGGGCGGTGGTGAAAAATCCGCCGTCGCTTGGGTCCCAAAATGCTTCGACGGTGTGGCGGACGAGCGCGAGCGCTTGATCGCGAAACCGGGCTTCGCCTGTGGCGTCATGGAGGTCGAGGAGCCCATCAGCGAGGAAGACATGGTCGTCGAGGAATCCGCCGATTTTTGCGCTGCTGCCGCGCGAAGTGTGAAGCAACCGCCCGTCTTGCTTCATATCGCGCAGGATGAAATCTGCGGCACGCGCGGCGGCCTCGACATATCGCGCATCACGCAGCGCGGCGCCGACCGTGGCGAGGGCGCTGATCGCCAATCCGTTCCAACTGGCGAGCACCTTGTCATCGAGTCCGGGGCGCGCGCGGGCGTTTCGGGCGTTGAGCAGCCGCGAGCGGCAATCGTCGAGCCGCGCATCGTCCGCTTCGGGCGAAGCGCTCGGGAGATGCGGAATATTCAGGCGGGTGGGGCGGCCGGTGGCTTCGTCTTCAAAATTGCCGCCGGGGAGAATGCCAAAGCGCGAAGAGAAATATTCGGCGTCGGCGGGGCCCAGGACCTGCCGGATTTCGTCGGCGCTCCACATGTAGTAGCGGCCTTCTTCGCCTTCGCTGTCCGCATCCAGGCCGGAATAGAAGCCGCCTTTCGTGTCGGTCATTTCTCGGAGAATCCATTCGACGGTTTGCCGCGCGGTCTTTGCGTAGGCCGGCTGGTTGAATTGGAGCGATGCTCTTGCGTACAGCGCCGCAAGTTGCGCGCTATCGTAGAGCATTTTCTCGAAATGCGGGACGAGCCAGCGCGCATCGGTCGAATAGCGATGAAATCCGCCGCCGATGTGGTCGTGAATGCCCCCTCGTTGAAGGGCCTCGAGCGTTCCGGTCAGGATCGTGGCTGAAGATGGATGGCGGCCGGATGAATGTTCGTTGAGGAGAAGCGCCAGCGCGGAGTGCGGCGGAAATTTTGGCGCGGAACCGAACCCGCCGTGCCGCAGGTCGAACGAGCGTTCGAGTTCAACGATCGCCGCGTCGCGCCACGCGCGCAGCGTGTCGTCGGTCACGGCATCGGGTTGCCGAGCGATGGCCTGTGCGTTTTGGCGGATGGCGTCGGTCAGTTCGTTCGCTTGCCCCTCGATGTCGTCTCTGCGGTTGGCCCACAAGTCCGCGATTCGCTTTAACAGCGTGATGAACCCCGGCTGCCCGCCGCGGTCTTCGCGGGGGAAATAGGTTCCCGCAAAAAAGGGACGTCCGTCGGGGAGCAGCCAGACGGAATTGGGCCAGCCTCCGCGCCCGGTCAAGAGTTGCGTGGCGGCCATATAGATATCATCCACGTCGGGTCGTTCTTCTCGATCTACTTTGATGCTGATAAAGTGCTGGTTCAGAATTTCCGCCGCCCGTTCATCTTCAAACGATTCGTGGGCCATGACGTGACACCAGTGGCAGGAGGCGTAGCCGACGGAGAGAAAGATGGGCTTGTTTTCAGCTTTGGCGCGAGCAAGGGCCGCCGCGGTCCACGGCATCCAATGGACGGGATTGTCGGCGTGTTGGAGGAGGTAGGGGCTGGTTTCGAGATGGAGGAGATTCTGCGACATGGCCGAGTGTACTATCCGCCACGGCGAAGCCTTTCGCAAGGGCCGGAGCGTTTACATCATGCCTTCGGACTGGAGCTTGTCGAGGAAGTCGCTTGGCTCGCCGCGAGCGTCTCCAACGGTGGGCAGTTCCGGCGCGACGCGCTCGAGTTTTCGGCGTTTGATCCAGAAGTAGGGTTGGCTGACGGCGAGGGCGATCATCTTCGAGTGGCGGACAATGCGGTCAAAAGAATCCACGTATTCGCTCAAGAAGATGCCGACGATGGGCGTGTATTCGTGTTTCTCAACCTTCTCCGCGAAAAGGGCTTTGGCGTTGATGCTCTTCTCCATGTATTCGTCGCGGGCGTGCAGGATGATGCGGGCGGTGAGTTGAAAGTCGGTGATTTCCGGATTCAACGATTGAATCACGAGCATGAGCACTTTGTCGGCGGCTTCAAAGAGGTTGAAAAGGGCGGTCTGCGCTTCGCTGGGGAAGGTCGCGCCGGGACTACTGTGCCGCTGTTCGGCGAGGTCGGCGAGGTTGTCGTTGTGGTCGCCGATGCGCTCGATATCCGTCATGCACCGGTTGAGATGTTGGAGGATGATGGACTGGCGGCGCGAGAGATAGCGGGAGGTAATGGCCCGGAGGTAGCGGTCCATGGCGCGTTGGATTTCATCAATGGCGTCTTCGTTTTTGCGAATAGTGAGCAAAATGTTTCGATCCAGCTTGAACATGATCGCGCCGTTCAGTCGAAAACTCTCGCGCCCGATGCGCGCCACGCGCTGGAGCTCGCGAATGGCTTGATAGATGGCCTGTTCGGGCTTCTCGATGAGCGCGTCATCGAGGAAGCTGGAGACGGGGTCCGGGCCTTTCGAGCGGACCACGCCGCGCACCAAGCGGATGAAGAGCGGTTGGGCGATCAAAATACAAGTTGCACCCAGAAGGACGACCGTGGTGTAGAGATTCGCGATTTGTCGGACCAGGTCCGGACTGGTGCGGGAAATAATGGCGACGAGCTGGGGCGCAAGCGCGAGGGCGATGGCGGTGGTGATGACGTTGAAGAGCAAATGAGACCACGCGCCACGCCGGGCATCTGCGCTCATGCCCGCGGAGGCGATCAGGGCGGTGGAGCAGGTGCCGATTTCCGCGCCGAGCACGAACGGCAGCACGGGGGCGAGGTCTTTGAAAACACCCGCGCTGGCCAGCGCAAAGAGCACGCCGATCATGGCTCCGCTGCTTTGCATGGCGATGGTTGCCGCGATGGAAATTCCCACTGCGAGGAGCTGTTTGGACAAGCCCGACCCCTGGGCGAGAGCCAACCACGGCTCGATCATGGAGCGGTGGGGAGTGACGGCATCGGCGATGAGATTCATTCCGAGGAAGAGAAATCCGAAGCCGACCAAGGCGCCGCCGGTTTGTTCCCACGGACGGCGCGGCAGGGTGAGAGAAAGCACGGTGCCGAGCGCGATGGGAATGAAATAGAAAATGCCCATTTTGAACGAGATGAGATGCATTGAAAGCGACGCGCCGATATTTGCGCCGATGATCGGAGGCACCGCGCTGGGGAGAGTCAGCAGTCCGGCGTGGAGGAATCCGATGAGAATGATCACACTGGGGCCGCTGCGGAGGAGCAAGCCAAACAACATGCCCAGCGCAACGCCGGTGGCGCGGCGTCGCGTGGCGCGCGCGATCCATTTTCTCATGGTCGGCCCGGCGGCGCTTCGCAGGCATTCTGTGACATGCTTGATCGCGAAGATGAAGATCGCGAGCCCGCCTGCGAAGCGGAGCAGGTCGCTCCAAGCGTTTGGCGCACTCATGTTAATCGCTGCTCATCACTGTGCAAATCGTAGCCGAGCATGGCATCGCCGTCGAAGAGAAAGCGTCCGCGGAAGGGGCGGTTCTGGAGCATGAGCGGAATCCAGAGGCGGTCGTCGGCCCACATTTCGTGATAGGGAATTTGGTCGAGCGCGAACCAGATGGGCGAGGCCTCGTCGGTTTCGGAGGTCGTGCCTTCGCAGCCGGTGGCGGTGAAGACGTAACCGTGAATGGAGTGGCCGTCGGCGAATTGAAAAAGCAGCTCGCCGGCAGGGCGAACGCCGACGGGTGTGACGCGCAGTTCTTCCTGAACTTCGCGGATGGCGCACTGTTCGGGCGTCTCGCCAGGATCGAGGCGGCCGCCCGGTCCGTTGATCTTGCCTGCGCCGAGTCCGCGTTTTTTGCGGATGAGCAGGACCTGCCCATCGCGAATCACGAACATGAGCGTGGCGCGTTCGACGGGTTTCCATGTGGCCCATTGAATGTCTTCAAAGTGGGAGATTTTGTTGGCCATGATCGGACTCCTTGAGTTTTCCGGGAATGGTGGTTGGCGAATAGACGAGCTGTTCTGATGGGCACGGATGGAGCAGTTTGAGCAGTCGCTCCTCGGGCGGAGAACCGGGATCAAGCCACAGGTCGAGGTCAGCGTCGGACAAGATCACGGGCATTCGGTCGTGAAACCGGGCGACGCATTCGTTGGGCGTGGTGGTGATGACCGTGCAGGTTTCGAGAAGTTCGCCTTCGGCGTCAGACCACGTTTCCCAAAGCCCGGCGAAGGCGAATGGGCGGGCGGTCGAGGATTCGATCAAAAGAGCTGTCTTGCGGGATTGGCCCGAGAGGTGGGTCCATTCCACGAAACCTGTGGCCATGACGATGCAACGCCGCCGCTTGAAGGCATCGCGAAAGGCGGGTTTTTCCGCAACGGTTTCGGCGCGCGCGTTGAACGTTTTTCTTCCGAGGGTTGGATCTTTGGCCCAGTGGGGAATGAGGCCCCATTGCAGTTCCGTCAGGTCGCGAGTGGAATCGTTTTTTACAACGAGCGCGAGTTGAGACGGGACAATAAACCGGGTCTCCTCGGGCCAAGTGTCTTGCGCAAAGTCCGGGAGGAGTCCTTTCGCGCGCAGGGTTTCCCGGTCGCGGATATGCATCATGCCACACACAATAAAGATGAAGTTAGCAGACGTTTTTTATCTGCGCACGCAACTTGTTGAATTTGACGCGCGGCCCGAGTGGCCGTAGGTTGGAGGCATGATTATGACCTACATAATTGCGGCCGTGGTGGTGCTGGTGTTTTGCGCCATCGGGCTTTCCATCGGCGTGCTGCTGCGAGGGCGGCCGATGCGCACCTGCGGCAATGCTGCGCGCGACGAGCACGGGAATTCGATGGGTTGCTCGTTCTGTGGCGGACGCGGCGGGGGCGAGTGCAAGAAGGACGAAGCCAAGTGATCTCCGCGCGCCTGCGCGCAGCGCCTACGGCGCGCGCGCGGCGGTGAGGCGCTGGAAGCCCGCGCTTGCGACGCTTCGTAGTCCGCCTGTTTCGTCGTGCAAAATAAAGAAGGCCTCCGCCGGGGCCATGTTTGTGATCCAGGCTAATCCTTCTTCTGCGCCCATCACAAAGAGGGTTGTTGCGAGTCCGTCGGCGATCATGCAGTTGGTGGCGATGACCGAAACGCTGGCCACGCGGCTTGTGGCGGGGCGCCCGATGCGCGGATCAAAGATGTGGGAAAAGAGACGCCCGCTTTTATCGCGGCCGTAGGATCGGTAATCGCCGGAGGTGGCGAGCGCCCAGCCGGAGAGCGTGACAATCTGATAGAGATCCTGACCGACGGGTTCGTCGAGTTTGGGCGTTTCGATGCCGATGCGCCAGCCGTCTCCTCGCGGACTGCTCCCGGAGAGGAGAAGTTCGCCGCCGACATCCACATAGGTGTTGGTCAGTCCGCGCGAGCGAAGGATATCGGCGATGCGGTCGGCGGCATAACCGGGCGCGATGGCGTTCAGATTGTATTGCAGGCCGGGCACAGTTTTTCGAATCGCGCGGGGCGAAACGATTTCCAGATGCGCGGAACCGCATTTGGGGAGCGTGTCGCGAATGGCTTCTTCGGTGGGTTGATGTTTGGGTCCGTCTTTGCCGAAGCCCCAGAGCGCGAACATCGGGGCGAAGGCGCTGTCAAAGGCGCCGCCGGAACGCCGGCTCAAATCCAGCGCGGCTTCGGTGACCGCGACGAGTCCGGTGTCCATCGCGAAGGGTTCGAGGTTCGTGCTGTTGTTGAAGCGGGAGAGGTCGCTCGTGGGAAGCCACGTGGACATGTGCGTGTTGATGTCGTTGAGGCACGATTCGATTTCCTGCTGGAGGGCGGCGAAGGTCCTGGCCGTCATGCCCGTTGCGACAAATTTTACAGCATAGGTGGAGCCGAAGGCGTCGCCATCCCAAGTCCACAACCGCGGCGAGTCGCGGCGGGTGGTGTAGAAGATGAAGAGGGCGAGGACGAAGAGCACCCAGACAGTTTTGAGGGGATGAAAGCGGCGCGGCTGAAGAATTTTCATGAAAGGTCGTCGTTCCGCTGCCGCGCGCGCGCCGGGCCGGGCGCGCGCCCCCCTTTAGAACTCGTCGTAGGCGATCATTTCTTTTTCGACGCCGAGGTCGTAGAGCATCTTGTTGACGGCTGCGATCATCGGCGGCGGGCCGCAGAGGTAATATTCGATTTCCGTCGGGTCGGGATGGTTTTTCAGGTATTGGTCGAGGAGGACCTGGTGGATGAAGCCGACGTAGCCTTTCCAGTTGTCTTCGGCTTGCGGCTCGCTCAAGGCGATATTGAATTTGAAGTTCGGGTATTTGGCTTCGATGTCGCGGAAGTCCTGTTCGTAGAACATTTCGCGCAGCGAGCGCGCGCCATACCAAAAGCTGACCTTGCGGGTGGTGTGTTTCGTGTGGAAGAGATCGAAGACATGACTGCGGAGCGGAGCCATTCCGGCGCCGCCGCCGATATAGACCATTTCGCGGTTGGTGTCTTTGGCGAAGAATTCGCCGAACGGGCCGCTGATCCACACCTTGTCGCCGGGTTTGCAGTTGAAGATGTAGCTGGAGGAAATGCCGGGTGGAATGCCGGTGGTTTTTGGGGGCGGAGTGGCGATGCGGACGTTGAGCATGACCATGTTGCCTTCCGCCGGATGATTGGCCATGGAATAGGCGCGGAAGATCGGCTCCGTGTTTTTCACGGAGAGGTCCCACAGCTTCATTTTGTCCCACGCATCCCTGAACTTGTCTTCAACGGCGATGCTCTTGAAGGACATTTCGTAGGCGGGGATATCAATTTGAATGTAGCCGCCGGCCTTGAAGTTGAGGTCCACGCCGGGCGGGAGGTCCACGATGAATTCTTTGATGAAGGTGGCCACGTTGCGATTCGATCGGACCGTGCCTTCAAATTTTTTGATTTCAAGAATTTCGTCGGGCACTTGAATCTTCAAATCGTTTTTGACTTTCAACTGGCACGCGAGGCGAATGCCCTCTTTGGCCATTTGCTTGTTGATGTGACCGGTTTCGGTGGGGAGGAGATTGCCGCCGCCTTCGGTGACTTTGCATTTGCACATCGCGCAGGTTCCGCCGCCGCCGCAGGCGGAGGGGAGAAATATTTTCTGTTCAGCCAAGGCGGTAAGCAGGCTGCGGCCGGGCGAGGTTTCGAGAATTTTTGAACCGTCGTTGATATCAATTTTCGCGGTGCCGGAGGGGGCGAGTTTCTTCGATGCCCAGATGATGCCGAACACCAGAAGCAAAATGAGAACGGTGAAGACGATGACGCTGACGGTGACGAAGATCGGGTCCATGTTAGAGTTGAACTCCCGTGAAGGACATGAAGGCGAGGGCCATCAAGCCGGTGAGGATCATGGTGATTCCAAGGCCTTTCAAACCGTCGGGAATCTGCGAGTAGCGCAGCTTTTTGCGAATGGTGGACATGGTCGTGATGGCGAGGGCCCATCCGGCGCCGGAGGAGAATCCATAGACGACCGCTTCGGCGAAGGTGTAGTTGCGCTCGGCCATGAAGAGGGAGCCGCCCAGAATCGCGCAGTTCACGGCGATGAGGGGGAGGAAGATGCCGAGCGAGGCGTAGAGGGCGGGCACATATTTATCGAGCGTCATTTCGACGATTTGCGTCATGAACGCGATCGTGGAGATGAAGCAGATGAAGTTCAGGAACGTGAGGTCCAGGTGCTTGACGGACTCGATCGGCAGCCATGCGAGGGCTCCGGGTTTGAGGAAGTAGTTCAGGATCAGCCAGTTCGCGGGAACGGTGATGGTTTGGACGAAGATAACGGCCATGCCGAGGCCGGTGGCCGTTTCGACTTTTTTCGAGCACGCGAGGAAGGAGCACATCCCCAAAAAGAAGGAGAGGAGGATGTTCTCCACGAAGATGTTTTTGATGGCGAGATTGATGAGATGCATGGAGGCGCTCCGTTAGGTCTCAAATTTCCTGGTGAGCTGCCGTTGAACCCAGATGAGCAGGCCGAGGCAGAAGAACGCTCCGGGCGCGAGCAGCATCATGCCGTTGTTGAAATAGGCCTTGGGCATGACGACGTGGCCAAGCCAGGTGCCGGAGCCGAGAATTTCACGCACGGTCCCGATGGTCATGAGCACGGCGCTGTAGCCCAGGCCGTTGCCGATGCCGTCGAGAAAGGACATGCCGGGCGGATTCTGCAGCGCGTAGGCCTCGAGGCGGCCCATCACGATGCAGTTGGTGATGATGAGGCCGACGAACACGCTCATCTGGCGGCTGATGTCATAGACATAGGCGCGCAGGAACTGGTCGGTCACGATCACGAGGGTCGAGACGACGGCCAGCTCGATGATGATGCGGATTTTGCTCGGGATGTAGTTCCGCATCATTGAAATCACGAGGTTGGAAAACGCCGTCACGACGGTCAGACCGACCGACATGACAAAGGCTTTTTCCACTTTTGTGGTGACGGCGAGCGACGAGCAAATGCCGAGAATTTGGATGGTGACCGGGTTGTTTTCCGAAAGTGGATCAACCAGGACTTTTTTAATGGATTTGGCGTCCGCCATGATCAGGACCCTCGCTGCAACTTAAAATACTTCTCATACTTATCAAGGTCGGTATTGATAAAGTGCGTAACGCCGTTGCCGGTGAGCGTGGCGCCGCTGATGCCATCCACGGCGTGGTCGTTCCCATTCGGGTAGCGCCCGGCGACGGGGCCTTTGACGACTTCAAAGTGGAGGCGCTGACCGTTTTCAAAAACCTTTTTGCCCTTGAAGTTGTCCTGAAATTTATCGGATTCGATTTCGGCGCCCAGCCCGGGCGTCTCGCCGTGCTCGTAGAAGGTCACGCCGACGATCGTCGAGAGGTCTTTTTCGAGCGACATATAGCCTTTGATCGTGGACCAGAGCCCCTTGCCGGAAATGGGGAAGGCGTATTTCGTAATCGCGCCGTTTTCCTTCCAGACGTACAGCGGAAGGAAGGGGACGGTTGGTTTGCCTTCGATGGGCTGGCCGGTGGCGGCATCCAAATCAATTTCGGTAATTTTGTCGTTGAAGACGGCGTTCACTTCGTCGCCTTTGATGCGCTTGCCCTCAGCGGTGCGAATGGGATAGCCGAACGCTTTGAGGACGTTCATTTTTCGGTCAACTTCTTTGTTGAATTCCTGCGGTTTTTTCAGCGCGGAGGCGGCCACCGCCAACATCAAGCTGCAAAGCAGGCAGACGACGGTGGAGAAGATGACGACATAGACGTCGCCTTTAGGCTTGGACATGTTTAAGCCTCCGTTTGATGTGCGATTGAAGAACCATGTGGTCTATCAGCGGCGCCATGACGTTCATAAAAATGATGGCGAGCATTGTGGATTCCGGGTAGGCCGGGTTTGCCACGCGAATCAGGATGATCATGAGTCCGATGAGGAATCCGTAAATCCATTTGCCCGCAGTGGTCACGGTGGCGGAGACCGGATCGGTTGCCATGAAGATGACACCGAACGCGAAGCTGCCGATGAGCATTTGGTAGTAGAACGGCAACTCGGCGAGGGGCTTGAGCGTGGCCGCGCCGCCGTGCGCGTGTTGCACCAGCACGGATCCGAGCGTGAGTCCGATGACGCTGCCGAGCATGATGCGCCAGGAGCCGACGCCGGTGAAGATCAGCACAGCCGCGCCGATCAGGCAGCAGAGGATGGACGTTTCGCCGATGCTGCCCGCGTGCAAGCCGACGAAAAGATTTTTGATCGTGAAGCCCGCCTGATTGAGGGCTTCGACGACGCTCAGGTTGCCGTGCGGCACCATGCCGATGGCCAGCGGCGTTGCGCCGGTGAAGCCTTCGACGACGTGGTTGCGGTCCACGACGCTGGTCCAGACGTTGTCGCCGGAGATTTGCGCCGGATAGGCGAAGTAGAGAAAGGCGCGGGAAACCAGGGCGGGGTTCACGATATTGAAGCCCGTGCCGCCGAAGATTTCCTTGCCGATGACGACGCCGAATGACACGCCGACCGCCACTTGCCACAGCGGGATGGTCGGCGGCAGCGTCAGCGGGAAGAGCAGGCCGGTGACGAGAAATCCTTCGCTCACGGGATGGCGGCGCACGCAGGAGAAGAGGACTTCCCAGAATCCGCCAACGGCATAGGAAACGAAGATGATGGGCAGGCAGAGTTTCAAGCCTTGGATCAGGTGCGTGATCCAGGTGGCGCCTTGCACCATGTTCACCAGGTTGTGCTGATAGCCGGCGTTGAAGATGCCGAAGATGGTGCAGGGGAGCAGCGCGAGCACGACGACAATCATGGCGCGCTTCAGGTCGTAATGGTCGCGGATGTGCGGCGCGCCGTGGGTGACTTCGGCGGGCGTCAGCAGGAAGGTCTCGTTGGCTTCGTTCAGCGGAGCGAGGCGTTCGAACTTGCCGCCGGGTTCAAAGTGTTTCCGGTTTTTGGCGAAGATTTGTTCGAGGAACTTCATGCGATCAGATTCCCTCTTTTTCAATATCCTGAAGGCCCTGCCGGACGATTCCGATGAGGTCCATCTTGGACGGGCACGCAAAGGCGCAGAGCGCGAAATCTTCCGGGTCCACTTCGAGAATGCCGAGTTTGACGGCCTCGTCGGTGTCGTTCGCGAGAATGGCGCGAATGAGGTAATCCACCATAATGTTCATCGGCAGATATTTGTCGTAGAGGCCGGTGAGCACCATCGGGCGAAGTTCGCCGTGCTGATTCGTGCCGAGCGACCACGTTCGCGAGCCGCCGAGCAAGGTGGAGAAAAAGGTGCGCGATGCGCTGAAGAGGTTGAAGCCGGGAACCATCCAGCCGAGGAAGTGTCGGGAGCGGTCTTCGGGTATGACGGTGATCAGTGTCTCGTTGAAGCGTAGCGATGATTCCGAAGTGGTCTTCGATCCGGAAAGGACGTTACCGCTGATGATGCGCTGTTCACCGGGCGCGAGCGCATCTTTGAGAAGGGTCGAGAGCGGAGCGCCGACGCGAATCCGATAGTGCTTGCGCGCGGATTCCTTCACGCCGTCGCCCGCGAGGGCCACGAAACGCGTGGCGGGCCATTCGCCGTGAATGAGCAATTCGCCGATCAACGCGACAGCCGCGGCGCGGATGGTCCAGACGATGTCGTGCGGGCGAATGGGATCAATTCGGCTGATGTGAACGCTGGTGTTGCCGGCGGGGTGGGGTCCGGTGAATTCGTGAATTTCAACGTTCTTGGCCTTTTGGAGAACGTCGGGGTGGTCGTGCTCTCCAGCGAGGCAGAGGTGAACTTTGCCCTTGGTCAGGGTGGTGAGCGCGTCCAGGCCGGCTTGAAAAGCGAGTTCGCGGCCTTTCAAAACGAGGTGCAAATCCTGCCGGTGCGGCGCGGAATCCATGGCATTGACGAAAATGGATTTGGGCGTCGCCGCGGCGTCGGCCATTCGCGAAAAGGGGCGTTGGCGGATGAGCGCAAGCAGGCCGCTGGAAAGCAGGGCTTTGAGAATGGTGTCGCGATCGAGAGATTTGATCTGGACCGCGGGATAGCGCGGAAAGTTCTCAGCGGTGTCGTTCGCGTCGGGTTCAATCACCACGCCTTGAAGCGCGCGGCGCGGTCCATAGAGCAGGCTCTTGACGGTTCCACTGACCGGCGAACAGACCTTGAAGGCTTCGTTGCGCTTGTCGCAAAAAAGCGGCGTGCCGCGTTTGACGGGGCTGCCTTCGGCCACGCTCAACCGGGGTTTCAACCCATCGTATTCCGTCGGATAGATGGTGAACGTGCTGGGCCTTGGCGCGTCGGTCAGCACGGCGGCGGGCTCGCCTGTGAGGCGAATGTTCAGACCTTTGCGGATGGTATATGAGGCCATGGAAACTCGAATCCCCTATCGCGTAAAAAATGGGATTACCATAGAGACGAATTTTCGGATGTCAATGACGCGACGCGATTACCTTTATAAAAGGTGCGCGGGAGAATTTTTCGGGCCTCCGGGGAAAACGGCGCGCGGTGGAGGGTAAAAATCAGGAGGCGGGCTGGATGGCGGTCGAAATGACGCCGGAGAGGGCGGGGCGGAAGTCCTGGTTCATGAAAATGCGCCACGCATGTTTGATGTGGGGCCACGGGGAGAGCGAAGTTTCCGCTTCGCTGCAAAGGGATTCGATGTAGGCGGTGGCATCCACGCCATCGTGATGGGCGGCGCTGACGGCGGTGGTCTTCGCGCGCGCTTCGTCGGTGCCCAAGGTTTTGCCCGCGGCGGCCTCTTCGCCGGTGGCATCGAGGAGGTCGTCGGCCAACTGATAGGCCGTTCCGGCGAGGTATCCGGCTTCCTGGAGGGTCGCGCTCAAAACAGAGTCTTGTCCGCCGGCGGCATAGCCGGCGAAGGCGAAGAGGGCGCCGGTTTTCCGGCGGGCGATGCGCACGCAATTTTCCCAGAGCGCGCTCTTGCCGCGCAGAACGAGTTCCTGCTCGGCTTCCGCATCGCAAATCTCGCCGGTCATGCGCACGAGCGCGGGAACGAGGCGCGCGTCTTCGACGCGCCCGAGCAGGTCGAGCGATTTGAACAACATGAGATCGCCGACGAGAATTGCGCCCGGCACGCCTTTTTCAACCCAGAAGGTCGGGAGATTCCGGCGCAGGTAGCCGCCATCAATCACGTCGTCGTGGAGCAGGCTGGCGGCGTGGATCAATTCCACGGAGGCGGCGGCGTGGAGCGCCGTTTGATAGGGCGCCTGGGCCGCGGAGCCTAAACGGATGGCGAGGCGCGAGCGGAGCATTTTCCCGTTGGCCAGGAGGGAGTGGGTGTCGCTGAGCAGTCGGGAAAGAACGGTGTCGGCGAGAGCGGACGCCATGAGATTCTTCACATCGTTCAACGCAACTTCAATATCATCAGGATAATGCGATTTGGTCATCAGCTCTCCGTTGTGGGCCAATATGCTTCAGGGCGGAGCGGGCCGTCAAACGCAATTCGCCATTTGTCGCGGAATCGTCCGCGCTGCCTTGACTCTGGGCCGCGCGGAAACATAATCCCTGTTTTCTCAATTCATGAAGCCGCTCATACCGACGCTTGCCCTCGCCTTCGCCCTGGCCGCGCCCGCATTGGCCAAGGTGGACCGCCGCACGCCGATTGTGGAGGCGGTGGAAAAGGTGATGCCGGCCGTCGTGAACATCGGCACGGAACGCCGCGTGGTGACGACCTATGCCGATCCGACGATGCGGTTCAGGAACGAGTTGCTCGAACAGTTTTTCGGCGAGTTTTTTGGCGCGCCCCCTCAGCAGGGTTATAAATATGTGCATTCGCTCGGGTCGGGGGTGGTCGTGCATCCGGCGGGCTATATCCTCACAAATTTTCACGTGATTGATCGCGCCTCGCGCATTCAGGTCTTGTTCGCCGACGGCTCCACTTATGAGGCGCAGTTTCTCGCGGGCGACGACGTGAGCGACATCGCGCTGATCAAAGTGGATGCGCCGAAGCCGCTTCAAGCGGTTGAATTTGCCGCCGATGACGATTTGCTTCTCGGCGAAACGGTCATCTGCATGGGCAACCCGTATGGATTGGCCGACTCGGTCACCGTCGGGGTGCTCTCCGCGAAAAACCGCGAGGCGCGCGTTCGCAACCAAGTCCTCTTTCGCGACATCCTGCAAACGGACGCGGCGGTGAATCCCGGCAACTCGGGCGGCCCGCTGTTGAACATCAACGGCGAATTGATCGGCATCAACGTGGCCATTTATCAACAGGCCGAGAACATCGGATTTGCCGTGCCGGTGAAACGAATCCGCGCGCTGTTGAGCCGTTGGTTTTCCCCGCGCATGCGGAAGCTATGGCTTGGGTTCGATCCCGGTTCGGTGGATGGCGAACTTCGCATTCAGCAAGTGGAGGCGGGTGGCGAGGCGGGGGAACTCGCGCTGCGCGAGGGCGACGGGGTCACGGCGGTCAACGGCGCGCGCGTGTCCAATTTGTTCGATTTCAACAGCGCGCTGCTCGATGTTGCGCCGGGCCAAAAAGTCAGTGTCACCGTCACGAATCGAGAAGGCGAGCGCAATATGGTCTTGAGCCTTGTGCCTTTGCCGAAGCCCGATGGAAGAGATCTCGCCCAATCGCGACTCGGCGTGGAATTCGATCTCTCGCCTGAAGGGAAAACGGAAGGGCTGCTGCCGGTGGGACTCTTCGTGAAGTCCGTGGGCGAGGGTAGCGCCGCTGCGCGCAACGGTATCGTTCCGGGCACGCTGGTCACGCGCATGAACGGAACCGCGATCAAAAATCTGGATGATGTGGGGCTGGCGTTGGAGAATGTGCGAAAGGGCGACGTGCTCAACGTGGACCTCGTCCGCCTCATCCCTTCCGACCGCTTCACCATGGCCCAGCGTTTTCAAGTTCAACTCACCGCGGACTAACGATGATCGAAGTTGAACATCTAACCAAACGACATCCCGGCCGCGTGGCCGTGAGCGATGCGAATTTCAAGATCGCAGCGGGCAGCGTGGTTGGATTCGTCGGACCGAATGGCGCGGGCAAGACCACGACACTGCGGATGATCGTCGGCTATCTCGCGCCCACGGGCGGCGTCATTCGCATCGGCGGCCTGGAGGTCGCCACGCATCCGATGGAGGTGCGCCGCTTGATCGGATATCTCCCGGAAAACTGTCCGCTCTATCCTGAAATGCGGGTGGACGAATACCTCAAGTTTCGCGCCCGGCTCAAGGGCGTGCGCGGCGAAAATCTTCGCTCGCGCCTGACGGAGGTGAAGGAGCTTTGCGGGCTGGCCAACGATGGACGCCGCTTGATCGGCCAGCTTTCAAAAGGCTATCGGCAGCGCGTTGGGTTGGCCGAAAGCATCATTCACGAACCGAAGCTGCTGGTGCTCGATGAGCCGACCATCGGGCTGGATCCCAACCAGACGCGCGAAATTCGCGAAATGGTGACGCAGCTTGCAAAGCGCTGCACGATTCTTCTCTCCACGCATCATCTGGCCGAGGTCGAAGCGATTTGCAGCCACGCGATCTTCATCTTAAGCGGGCGCATCGTTGCCTCGGACTCGATCGCAAACTTGAAGAGCGGACAAATGTCGAGCCACCGCGTTTTCGTTGCGATCAACGGCCCGCCCGCCGCCGCGCTCGAGAGCCTGCGGGCGATTCCCGGCGTGGGCGAAGTGAAGGCTCTGGGGGAAGAGGGCGAGGCGAGTTTTGTGGTTTCCGGCCAACAGGATGCGGACCTTTGCGGGGCGATATTCAGGGCAGTGGCGGGCTGCGGATGGACGTTGAGCGAGTTGCGGAAAATCCAACCGACGTTGGAAGAATTCTATTTGGCGATCACGCGCGGCCGCGGGGGAGGGGGCGCGTGAAAGTCTTTCTCACGCTTTTGAGAAAGGAGCTGCGCGGCTATTTCTTTTCCTCGATGGCCTACACCGTGAGCGTGCTGTTTCTCGTCGTGATGGGCTATGCGTTCACGCTGCTCTGTTCCGCGCTCGCGTCCGGCGTTCCGGGGGTGAGCGCGATGGCGATCTTTTTCTCGTCGCCTTTTTATTGGATCATCATGCTCATCGTCTGCCCGCTCCTGACCATGCGGCTCTTGGCGGAGGAAAAGAGAAGCGGCACCATCGAGACCCTGCTCACCGCGCCGATCTCCGATCTTTCGGTCGCGCTCGCCAAATATGCAGGCGTCCTGATCTTCTATATTTTCATGTGGGCGCCGACGCTTGCCTACATGTTCATTTTGGAAAAATTCAGCTCGGCGATGGCGCCGGTGGATATGGGCGCGCTGTTCAGCGCCTATCTCGGCGTGCTGCTCATCGGCGCGCTCTATCTCGCCATTGGCCTGTTCTGCTCGTCGCTCACCAGCAATGCGCTCGTCGCCGGCATCGCGTCTTTCGCGGCGCTCATCACGCTCTTTTTCACCGGTGTTCTCGAAACGGCGGGAACGGGCGAAAGGGTGCGCGCCTTCGCGCGGCACGTTTCCGCCTACGCGCACATGTCCGAGTTCCTGCGCGGCTCCATTGACTCGCGCGCCATCGTTTTTTATCTGACCTGCACGATCTTTGTGCTCTTCCTCACCGTCCGCTCGCTCGAATCGAGGCGCTGGAAATGAAGGCCGCCTCGAACCGCAGCATCAGCGAACGCGCCCGTTGGAAGGTGGCGATGGGGCTGAACAGCGCGCTTGTGCTCGTGCTGGCGGCGCTCCTGCTCGCGATGATCAACTATTTGAGCGCGCGGCATTTTGTGCGGTGGGACTGGAGCCGTTCCCACTTCTATGAACTTTCCGACAAGACCCGAGCCCTCCTCGCCGGGTTGAAGGACCCCGTGAACGTCACCGTGCTCTTTGAGCAGAGCCAGCCCGACTACGAAGACGTCGAACGACTGCTGCGTGAATATCAGTATGCCAGCCCCCAAATTCGTATCGAGTTTGTGGACCCCGACCGCGACATTGCCCGCGCCGACGCGCTCGCGCAGCGCTACAAAATTGACAGCGTGAACGTGGTGATCTTCGAGCAGAACGGCCGCGCCCGCATGGTCGGCGCCTCCGAACTCTCGGCCCTGGATTACAGCGAAGTGATGCAGACCGGCCGCGCTCGCGTCGCCGCCTTTCGTGGCGAACAAGTCTTTTCTTCCGCAATCATGAACGTGTCGCAGTCGCGCACGCCCATCGTCTATTTCCTGCAGGGCCATGGCGAGCGCGATCCCGACAGCCAAAACCGCCCGGGATATTCGACCATCCGTCGCGAAATCATCCGCGACAACGTGACCGTCCGCAAACTCGTGCTGGGCGTCCAATCCTCTATCCCCGCCGACGCCGACGCGCTCATCATCGCCGCCCCCAAAGTGGCCTATGCCGAGTCGGAAGTCGCCCTGCTCCGCTCCTATCTCGATAAAGACGGACGGCTGATGGCGCTGTTCGACACCTCCTCCAACTCCGGCCTTGAGCCGCTGCTCGAAGATTGGGGCGTGGGGGTGGGCAATTCGATGGTTGTGGACCCGACCCGCACCCTCGGCGGTTCGGACCTCTTCATTCGCGACTACTATCCGCACCCCATAACGCGAAATATCCGATCCGAAACGTGCGTATTTTATCTACCGCGCGCCGTTCAACCGCTGGCCGCATGGACCAACGAAGTGGACCGCAAAGACAAGCCGACCGTTTCCGTGCTCTGCGTAAGCTCGCCAGAAAGTTGGGCCGAAATGGATGGAGACCAGCACCCCGTCCGCTTCGACAAAGGGCGGGATTTCCCCGGGCCGATCCCACTCGCCGTGGCCGCGGAACGCGGCCCCATTGCGGGATTGGATGTCACCGTGCGCCCGGCGCGCCTCGTCGTGTTTGGCGACGCGGACTTTGTCGCCAACGCCCCATTCACCGGAGGCAATCGCGACTTCTTCATGAGCGCGCTCAACTGGCTGCTGGAACGCGAAGACCTTCTCTCGATCGCCGCCAAGCCGCTGATCGAGTCGCGCCTGCTGATGGATGCCACCCAGTTGCAGGAAGTGTTCTGGATCGTCGTCGTGGGGATTCCCGCAGCCATGGCCACGCTCGGGATTCTGGTCTGGATGCGCCGAAGGATCTGACCCATGCGCCGCAAAACCACAGTTTTTCTCTTGTTGGCCGTGTTCGCGGTCGGCGCCTACATCTGGTTTGTGGATCGCGCGCAGGAAACTTCCGAACAGAAACGCGAAGCCGCCCGGCGCGCTTTGCGCGTGGACCCCGATGCCGTCAGCAGCCTCGCCATCAGCGCCAACGCGCTGGATCTGCAATGCGAATTCAGGGACCGGCGCTGGCTGCTCGTGCGCCCGGTCGCCGCGCGCGCTGATGCCTCCGCCATCGGCGCCGTGCTGGATGCGATGCGCGAACTTCCACGCGCCGAAACCATCACCGCCGATGAACAGAAGGCGCAGGGCCTGACCGCCGAAGCCTACGGACTGAGCCCCCCCCGCGCGCGCATTGCGTGGCGACAGGATGGAACCGAGGCCGCCCTCCTCATTGGACGCGACGCGCCCCTGCCGGGCCGGATGTATGTGCAACTGGAAGGGCAGGGCGATATCCTCGCCACGGACACCAATTTGATCAACCTGCTGCCGCACACGGTGACGGACTTTCGCGAGCACCGCGTGCTCACCGGAATGCCTTCAGATATCACGCGGGTGGATATCAAGCGCGGCGATGGGTTCCTCCAGTTCTCCCGCCCGAGAGAAGGCGAATGGCGAATTCAAAAGCCCCTCAGCGGGCGCGCAGCTCTCGGCCCGATGCAGACGCTCCTCGACCGCCTCTTCGATCTTCGCGTGACCGAATTCATCGCCGACTCCACGGCCGCGATTTCGCTCTATGGGCTGGACGAACCGGTGGTGCAGGTGACGCTTGCCGGCGAATCGGGAACCGACCAGTCGCTCATGCTGGGCCGCCCGATCGAATCGCGCACGAATGAAATCTATGCCGCGATCGCCGGCCAGGATGCCGTCTTCGCCGTCAGCAACAACATCCTCGATCTTCTGCGCACGCCGCTGCCCGAGCTGCGCGATCGCAGCGTGGTGCCCTTCAGCGCCCACGAGATCGCGCGAATCCAAATTGAACGCGGCGAGCAAACGCTGGTGTTGCAAACGACCAACAGCGCCGACTGGCAGGTGGTGCAGCCCCGCCGCTACGCCGCCGACACCGCCAACGTGCAGTTGTTGCTGGGCGAATGGGCGGGCGCGCGCTACGTGCGATTTCACGACGACGCCGCCACCAACGAGGCCACCTGGGGCTTCTCGCCCGACCCCCTCCGCATCACGTTCTCCAAACAGGCGCTGGAAAATGGGCGCGCGCCGCAAGCTGACGGCGACGCGGTGCGCATCGTGATCGGGCGTGAAACGGATGGCGACACCGTCGCCGTGCGCGTCGGAAATGAGCCGTTCATCGGCGAAGTGCCCCGGCATGTGCTCGAACTCACGCGCATGGATCCGCTCTTTTTCCGCAACCGCATCATGCTCAAGTTCGATCCCGCCGCCGTTCGCGCGCTCCAACTTCAAACCAACGGCTCGGCGCAATCTATCGAGCGCGATGCCTCCAACACATTCTTTGCTGCCGCGGCGACGGCGGTCGTGAACAGCGCGGCCATCGCGAACGATCTGGCCCAGATGTCGAACCTCCGCGCCTTGCGCCTCGTGCAGGAAGACCCCAAGTCGCTCGCCGCGTTCGGATTGGCAAATCCGATGGGCGTTCTCACCGTCGAGTTGCGCGGGACGGATGCGCTCGGAAAGACGCTCCTGCTCGGCGGCGATGATTCCGACGGAAGCTGCTTTGCGATGGTCAAGGGACAGGATGTGGTCTTCACCATTGAAAAAGCCGTGCGCGACATTTTGCTCACGCCCCTATATAAAAGTCCGGTCCCAACGGAACTGACCGATGACCACGGAACCGGAAATCAAACCGACGCCGACCCCTAGCAAGGCCGCTCGCGCCCTGCGCTGGGGCCGCCTGTTGCATGAGGCCCTGCACCTCGGTTGGTCTGTGCTCGTCGTCGCGCTGCTGGCCATGGCCTATCTGTGGATCATCGGCCTGCCCGAAGCGTGGACCACCCGCCTCATCGCGCCGTTCCAAACAACGGACTTCCGCCTCGCCGCCTCCCGCGTTCGCGTGGACCCGATTGACGGCATCGTCTTTGACGGCATCCGCATTTCGGGACCCGCACTTTTGGGAACGAACTTCATTCGCGCAGGTCGAATGGATGTGGATTTTGACCGCTCGCAGTTGCGCCACGGCAAGGTCGTTCCCACCCGCGCGCGCGTGTCCAACGGCGCCATCGTCTGGCCCTATGCCGTGGCGGGCCAGTCGCCCACCAATCTGGTCGCCGAACGGTTGGCCCTGAACCTCGATATGGACGATCCAAACGCGCTGGAAGTTCTTATCACCGGCTTCACGCTCGGGGTTCGGGTGTCCGTTACCGGCGTCGTTCTTCGCACGGACGGGCCGATGGCCGTATCGCCGTGGGAATGGATGAGCCTGATCGCCAATCGCAGCACGAATCTTCCCGAAATCCTCACGTCCGCGCAGCGCGAATTCGACGCCGCGCGGTTCAGCGATCCGCCGGAGTTGAGCGTGGCGTTCAAACTGGATCCGGCCCATCCGCAGGCCCATGCCGTGTCTGTGGAGATGAAAGGAGGGCGCGCCTTCTTTCGCGGCGGCGTGTTCGATCTCTGGCAGGTGAACATGATCTATGCCGATGGCCGAATTGCCGTGACCAACTTCGTCGCCCAAACGGCCCGCGGCGGAGCCAGCGGCAACGCGGTTTTCGCGCTTGCCCCCAACACCTTCGAATCCCACGTCAACATTCGCCTGCCGGCCGCGCAAGCGCTCCGAATATTGCCGGAGAAAACTCAACTTCAGTTGCAAGCCAACAGCATCCGCGTCTCCGGCAACATCGAAGCCGCGCTGAACGTTGGGCCAAACGCGATGACCGACGCATGGGGACGCGCCGATGGACGCTTTGCCGCGGATCGCGCGCTGGTGCGCGACGCTGCCTTCAGCGACCTCGCCGTTGAATTCGCAAAAACAGGGTCGGAAGTTCAGGTGCGTTCAGCCCGCGCGCAAGTCGGCGTGGGGCAGGGGAGCGGGCCGCTGCTCGCCGACGCGCAGATCAACCTGACCAACGCCGTGATTCACGCCAACGTCAAAACCGCGTTCGATCCCGGCCTGCTCAAATCCGTGCTCACGACTGCGCAGTTGCATACGGCGGCGTTCTTTAATTTCACCGGCGCCCCGCCGCGCGTCGAGTGCGCAGTGGACCGCACGCCTTCGGGCGACGCCGAGCCTTGGCGCGTGAAAGGAAAAATCGAGGCCCGCGACTTCGAGTTTCGCGGCGTTCCGATTGATGAGCTGACCACTTCGATGGACTACGCGCACGACCGCCTCGATATGCATGACTGGCGCGTCGTGCGGCCCGAGGGCGAGGTGAACGGCTATCTCGGCATCGAGTTCTCGAACGAGTATTTCCATGTGAACATGGACAGCACCGCGGACCCCAACGCCGTCAAGAAAATCATCGGCCCGGCTTTTGAACACGAAATCGAAATCGCTCATTTCAACGGCCCGGCGCATATAACCGCGAGCGGCATGGTGGATGTCGCCCACAGCGTCGCGTCGGATCTGGATGTGGTCATTGACGGAAAAAAACTCGGCATCGAATGGTTCACCGCCGACGAGGGCCGCTTCGACCTCTCCGTGCGCGGGCGCCGCTACGCCTTCACCAACGTCGTGGCCAAATCCTGCGGCGGCAACCTCACGGGATATTTTGTCATGTATCCCGACACCGAAACGCCGCACTTCCGATATGAGGTGAACGCCGCAGTCGCGGGGATGGAATTGGCGCGGCTGGTGAAAATGTCGCACGCTGCCCTCAGCAACGAATCGCGCGGCGCCGTCTCGGCCTCGTTGCAGTTGGCGGGCTTGATCGGCGAAGGGCAGGGCGTGACGGCGGTCGGCACGGGGAGCGTCGCCGTGGCCGGAGGCGAACTCTTCAAAGTTCCGGTGTTTGGCCCCCTCTCGACACTCCTCTCCGGCATCTCGCCGGGACTGGGGTTCGCCTCGCAATCCGATTTCAAAAGCGACTTCCGGGTGAGCCGGGGGCGAATTCGCACCGACGAAGCGATGCTCTCCGGAGCGATCATCAGCATCCGCTTCGATGGCGCCTACTATTTTGATGGACGTCTGAAATTCGTCGCCGCAGTGAAGCCGCTCCGCGAAGGCGACATCGCATCGCTCGTTCGATGGTTCACCTGGCCCATCAGCAAGCTCTTTGAATTTCGCCTCACAGGAACCATCAAAGACCCCGAATGGCGGCCCAACAACCTGCCCAAACAAATGTTCCTGATCTTCGATTGATGGAGCTGGCGATGCGCGCGAAAAACAAACCTCAATCCCATTTTGTTCTAACGCTCGAAGTCGAAGATCGCCGCGCGGAAGAGCTGGCCGCCGGCCTGGAAGCCGAGTGGGGCCTGCCTCCCATTGTGCTTCAAAAACCGAACTACCCCAGGGCGTGGCTCGAATTCTATTTTGAACATCAGGCCGCCGCCGAACTCGGCCAGCGCGTGCTGAGCCGCAGTGACGGCATTCTCGCAACGCACGTGCGCAAATGCGAGCCGCGCCAATGGCTCTCCTTTTGGAAACACCACTTCAAAGCGCAGGATATCGGCGCGCAGCTTCGCATCTGCCCGGTATGGGAAAAAACGCGCGCGCGCCGGCCCGGACGAAAAACCGTGTGGGTTGACCCCGGCGCGAGCTTCGGAACCGGAGACCATTTCACCACGCGATTTTGTCTGGAAATGCTGGACCGCCTGTGTCAGAAAGCCGCCTCTCGCTCGATGCTGGATGTCGGCACGGGCAGCGGGATACTGGCCATCGCCGCGGCGAAACTCGGTTGCTCGCGCACCCTCGGGCTGGACCACGACGAGCTGGCCTTGCGACAGGCGCGAAAAAACGTCGCGGTGAATCGCGTGTCAAAAGCGGTGAGACTGCGCGTTCAGGATGTGGTTGTCGAGCCGGTCGCGGAACAATTTGACATCGTGTGCGCAAATATTATTTCTGGCGTCCTCGTGGATATCGCCCCTTCGCTGGTGCGGGCCGCGAAACGTCACTTGATACTCAGCGGCATCCGCGAGATGGAGGCCGATGGCGTTGCGGAGGCTTTCATGCGACTCGGCCCGCGCGAAATTGTTCGCGATGGCGATGGCGAATGGGTCGGACTTTTATTTGAAATTGGAAAGAGACGATGAACACACCCTCATTGGCGCACGTCAGCTTGACCGTCGGCCTTTTGATTCTGCTCGTGGGACTCCCCGGCGCCCTCGCCCCATCCAAATGGGCGGCCGCCCTCCGCGCATTCCCGCGCCACGCGCCATCCGCCTGGGCGCTGACCGCGGTGGATATGCTCTGGGTGTCCATGATCGTTCTGCACGCTTCGCTTGGAAGTTACAACGGATGGAAACCCGCGATTTACGTTCTCGCCCCGATATCCTTCTTTCTCCTGACCCGCTATCTCGACGAACTGCTCGCCCCCCGAGCCCTCGGCGGCCTCCTCCTGCTCATGCCCGATCCCATGCTCGACGCCGCGCGATGGCAGCCCTCCAACTGGCACTTTGTCATCACCGTTCTCGCCTACATCTTCGCTATCGCCGGCATGCTCCTGGTTCTCGGACCCTATCGTTTTCGACTCTGGACTTCATGGTGGATTGAGCGCGACAGCCGGCTGCGTGCATGCTCGGTGGTCAAAATCATCTTCGGCGCGCTCCTCATCTTTTTCGGATTGAGAATATTCTGAAGCCGGCTCCATGAGCGATCCACGAATCCTCGTTCTCCGCGGTGGCGCAATCGGGGACTTCGTCGTCACTCTCCCCGCGCTTCAGGCCATGCGCAACCGCTGGCCGCGCGCCTTCATCGAACTCGTCGGCTATCCGCACGTCGTCGAGCTCGCCCGCGCCGCCGGCATCGTGGATTCCATCCGCTCGCTCGATGGAGCGGGCATCGCGCGATTCTTCGCGTTCAAACCTTCGTTTTCGGACGAACAGAAGCAGTGGATCAGTTCATTCGATCTCGTCATCTGCTATCTCCACGATCCCGAAGGCACGGTGCAGGAAAACTTGAGACTCGCCGGCGCTTCGCAAATCCTCTACGCCTCGCCTCGCGACATGCGGAGCCACGCCGTAGATCACTTTCTTAAACCTCTCGAAACACTCGCGATCTACGAAGCCGGCGCGCTTCCCGCGCTTCATCTATTCCCCGGCGCAAACGAATACGCCGGACGCATCGCGATCCACCCCGGCAGCGGAAGTCCGAAAAAGAACTGGCCCGTCGAACGCTACATCGAGACCGCGAGGCGCCTCGACCAACGCGCGGTCTTCGTGGCGGGCGAAGCCGACGTGGACCTCGTGCCGCTCATCACGACCGCGCTACCCGACGCGCCTTGGATTCTTGGCCAAACGCTCCTCGAGGTGGCCCGGGCCCTTGGCACATTCTCGAGTTATATCGGGAATGATTCCGGCATCACACATCTTGCCGCTGCCCTCGGCATTCCGACACTTGCCATCTTCGGTCCCACCAGCGCTCTCCAGTGGGGTCCGCGCGGGCCGCGCGTAAAAATCGTCACCGCCCCCCGCGGCGACCTCACCCAAATCCCCGTCACGCAAATCCTCTCCGCCTTCCAATCCCTTCAAACATAAAGCGGGAGCGCCGACGCCCACGTCGCACGACTCATTTCCACCGCGCCCCTCAAGAAATGGAGGGCCACGCTTTGTCGTGGCCGTTGTCATTTGCGAAGGAGGGGCACGCTTTGTCGTGGCCGTTGTCATTTGCGAAGGAGGGGCACGCTTTGTCGTGGCCGAAAGTAGTTCTGCGAGGAGCAACGGATTTGCGAAGAGGAACCCGGTGAGCGCCGCTCCTCCCTCTCACGCATTCAGAGAAACGGTCAACTTATCCGGATGCCCGACGCCCACGTCGGGCCAATCTGAAGTGCGCCCTCTTGATGTTTGATGGGTCGTGCTTACAATTCGTCTCTTTGAGGGACTTGATCGCTGTGTGGCGCATTCTATTTCAAATCTGGTTGGCGTGGTTCATTTGGTCGCGATTGGCGCGTTGGATTTCATCGGCGTCGTCACCTTCAACTGAGCGGCCGCCTTCGCCGAGACCGAACCCGATGTCCAGAGGCGGGGGCGATGATGCGGCATTGCCGCGGGGATTCGCCGATCTGTTGGCGATGCTGGCAAAGCAGGCGAAATGTGATGGAGCGGTGACCCCGGAAGAAATTCAGGCGGTCGAAATGTTCCTGACCGATGTGTTGAATCTGTCGCGCGAAGCGCGCGCGAAAGGCATCGCAATTTTTCGGCGCGCGAAGGATTCTCAGATCAGCTTTGAATATCACGCGCGGCGCTACCACTCGCTACACGCCGGGAATAGGGCGCTGCTTTCTGCGGTGTTGGAGTTGATCGTGGCCGTCTCGCTGGCTGACGGCGATTTGAGCGCCGAAGAAGAAGTGCTTATCAATCAGGCGCAGGCAATCTTCGGGGTGCAGAGCAGGGAATATGCTGCCTATCGCGCCCAGCAACGTGCCCGCAACCGCGGCGCTAAGAGGGGTGAGCAATACTACGCGAAAGTGCTCGGACTCCGCGGGCAAATGACGCGGGCAGAAGTCAAAAAGGCCTATCGCAAACTCGTCGCTCAATATCACCCCGACCGCGTCGCGCATCTCGGTGAAAAGGTCCGGCGTTCGGCTGAAGAGGAGATGAAGAAAATCAACGAGGCATACGAGTATTTCGAGCGGAAATATTCGCTCTGAAAGTCCGACGAAGACGCCGGGACTCCGGATCGTCTGCAAGCGCAAGAATTCGGCTTTTCGCCAAAATCGTGCGTATGCTTAAAATTCATAATGACATGAATAAACAAATATGATTTCATGACGACATGAGAAAACTGCGCGACACCTATGCAGATCCAAGCGACGCAGAATGGCGCAAACGGATCGGGCAACAGGTGCGTTGGTTTCGCCAAATCAAAGGGCTGTCCCAGGTGGAATTGGCGCAGCGAATCGGCGTCCGCCCCGGCCCGTTGAATGCCATCGAGCATGGACGCCATGTGCCATCCGGCCGTGTTTTACTGCGACTGGCCGAGGCGTTGGACATCACCGTTGACGAGGTGCTCGGGCGGCAAAGAGAGTCGGAGGCGCTCTGCGTCCGTGAAACCAAAGCTGCATATTTGACGGACGAGCGCGCAGTTGGCAGGCCCTATGCCATTCCCATGCGCCTGCGAGATGATGTCCAGCTCGACGACAAGACAGAGAAGCGGCTGAACGATCTCGTGGCAGAGTTTTTAGAGTTGGAAGATCGGTGTGGCGCGCAAAAGTGCGCCAATATTCCCTTGCGACACGCATTCAGCCCGGACGAGCGCGGGATCGAATTGCTTGCTCAACAGGTTCGCCAATTCTTGGGCGTCGGACACGCTGTTATTTTTGATTATCTGGAGCTATTCGAAAATGCCGGACTGCGGGTGGTGTTTTGCGAGATGCCCGACGCCGTCGGTAGCGCAGCTTATTACGATTCGCTCAACAGCAACGCGTTCTTTTTTATTAACAAAGGGAAGGGGACCGAGCGGCAACTATTCGAACTGGCGAAGCGGCTGGGCGCGGTCTATTTGCACACCGGTGGAATGCTCATCGCGAGTGGAGCATCGCTCGACAGCCTGCGTGTTGCGCAAAAATTCGCCGCCTTTTTTCTCATGCCCGAGGCCGCCATGCGCACCACGGTAGCCCAGACTGGCCTCAAGCCCAACCAGTGGACATACGACCTGGCGTTGCGTCTTAAACATCGTTTCGGCGTCTCGGCGGAAAGCTTCGTCAAACGATTGGACGAACTCGCCCTCATAACCCAACCGCTTGCAAAGAAAATCATAACCCGCATCCACCGCGACTACAAAAAAACCGGCTACAAAGAACCCGGCGGCACCCGCCGCATCCTCACCCCCAACGGACGCCTGGATGACCTGCGGCAGGTGACGGGGAGGAAAGGGAGATGACAGATTTCTACGCACATAGTTTGAAGGGAGAGCCACCAGAAAAATGGCAGAGGCTGGTGGATCACCTTCGTCAGGTGGCAGAGATGGCGGCTGAATTTGCCGCAGCGTTCAAATCGGCAGACTGGGCTTGGAATGCTGGCTGGTTGCACGATGTGGGTAAGGCGACCAATGCTTTTCAGGGCTATTTGATGCGGCAAAATGATCTGGACGATGCGGGATATGACGCTGACAGCAGTGTATCCAATCATGCGAGCGCCGGCGCGGCGTATGCTCAAGATCAACTTAAGATGCCCGGGAAGATACTTGCGTATGTGCTGGCGGGGCATCATGCCGGATTGCCGGATTGGGATAGCGGAGAAACGGGGAATGCCGCCTTGTCCATCCGGCTCAAAGAAGGTCGCCAGAATCTGGCTACGATTCCCGACTATGCAACTCGAATTTCGGCCAAGTTGCGCCCGTTGGCGAGGCCACCGGATTATGTCAGCAGAGAAAACGCACATTTTTGGATGCGTATGATCTTCTCGTGCTTGGTGGATGCCGACCGGTTGGATTCAGAGAGGTTTTGCGACCCTCAAAAATATGACCTGCGCGCCGATTTTCCAACGATTGGAACATTAGCGCCCAAGCTTTTCCAAGCGTTGGAAGAACTGGAAAGAAGGGCCGCTGCGTCTGAGGTCAACACCATCCGGGCGGAAATTCGACGGGCATGTGAAGCCGCGGCGGAGAGTGTTCCCAGTCTTTTTTCGCTGACCGTTCCGACTGGTGGCGGAAAGACCCTCTCGGCTATGGCATTTGCGATGCGGCACGCTCTTCGACATGGCAAGCGGCGGATCATCTACGTGATTCCCTACACCAGTATCATTGAGCAGACCGCCAAGACGCTGGGGGAAATATTCGGGCCGGAGAATATCGTTGAACACCACAGCAATCTGGATCCGGAACGAAGTACGCAGCGGGCTGAAATGGCGGCGGAGAATTGGGATGTCCCGATCATTGTCACGACCAGTGTCCAGTTCTTTGAATCTCTTTATGCTGCTAAAACAAGTTCTGCCCGCAAGCTGCATAATATAGCAAATAGCGTGGTCATACTCGACGAAGCGCAAATGTTGCCGCCAGAATTGCTGACGCCCTGTGTGGAAGCAATCAATCATCTGGTCTCATGTTTCGGGGTCACGCTCGTTCTCGCCACGGCAACGCAACCAGCTTTGCCGAGGCTATTGCCAACGCGCGAAATTATTCCGAACGGGTTGAATCTCTATGCCCGTTTGCGGCGGACGAACATCAACCTTCCATCCGATTGGCAGGCGCGTACGACATGGGAAGACTTGGCGAGGGACCTTTCAAAATGCGAGCAGGTGTTGTGTATTGTGAATACGCGGCGTGACTGCCACGAACTGTTTTCGCTCATGCCGGACGACACAATTCACCTTTCTGCTTTGATGTGCGGAGCGCACCGGTCGGAGGTCATTGAAGAAATCAAGCGGCGACTCGCTGCTGGTGAACCGTGCCGTGTTGTCAGTACGCAGCTGGTCGAAGCGGGGGTTGATATTGACTTCCCCGTCGTCTATCGCGCCCTTGCTGGACTCGATTCAGTCGCTCAGGCTGCAGGTCGTTGTAATCGTGAAGGCAAGCTGAATGAATCCGGTCGTATGGGTGAGGTGCATGTTTTTATACCGCCGAGCCCAGCGCCACCGGGTTTGTTGCGCAAGGGCGAAGACACCATGCGAGAAATGCCTTCGGTCCCCGGATTTGACCCGCAGGAGCCCACGTCATACACACGGTATTTCGAAAACTATTATGCCAGATTGAATGCCACGACGGGTCGGTCGGGATCCCAAATTGTGTTCAATCAGGATTTAGTGCGCGATTTTCCACACATCCCCTTCCGAACGGCTGCCCGTGACTTCCGGATGATAGATGACGCGCAACAGGCCGTATTTGTGAGGTGGGGCGGTAACGACGCATGGTTGAGCGAACTTCGGCACATTGGCCCAACAAGAAATAATCTGCGCGCTCTCCAGCGCAGTTGCGTGAACTTACCTCGACGAATGGTTGCTACGCTACGGGCACAGGGATTTATAGAAGAAATCCGAGAAGGGTTTTTGCTGTGGATTGGCAAATATGATAGGGTCAAAGGCTTAGACCTGTTTGGTGAAGGGTACGCGATCGGGGAGCAAATTGTGTGAGCAGCGTTGGAGGATTTGTATGAGGGGATTTTGTTTGGAGGTGAGCGGGCCGTATGCGTGTTTTACACGGCCGGAAATGAAAGTGGAACGTGTGAGCTACGACGTGATTACGCCGTCCGCCGCGCGCGCGATCTTCGACGCCATTCTGTGGAAGCCTGCAATCAAGTGGCACGTCAAGCGCGTTGAAGTCTTGGAACCGATACGATGGATTTCGGTGCGGCGCAATGAGGTGGGCAAGGTTGCATCGCCTCGATCCAGCGGGATATTGATTGAGGATGATCGGCAGCAGCGCGCCGGGTTATTGTTGCGCGATGTGAAGTACCGGTTGTTTGCTGAATTTGAGTTCATCCCTCGGGATCGTCCCAGCGATGTTATCAATCCGGTTCCAGACTATCTGGTGGACGTCGAAGATGCTGTGGACCTTCGCAAAGATGAATCACCGGCCAAATATGCAGCGATGTTTGAGCGCAGGGCGAAGAAAGGACAGTGCTTCAATCAGCCGTATTTCGGCTGCCGCGAGTTCTCTGCTACCTTTCGCCTGGTGGAACCAGGCGAGGGCCCGGCTATACCGATTAAAGAAAGCCGTGACTTGGGGTGGATGCTCTACGACCTCGATTACACCGATGCCGCAGACATCAAACCACAATTCTTCAGAGCCAAGATGAAAGACGGCGTAATTATTACGGATCGCAACGTCGTGGAGGTGCGCGAATGATCCTGCAAGCGTTGAAAGAATATTATGACCGGAAGTCTGATTTGCCACGTCCTGGCTTTGAGTTAAAAGATATCCCCTTTGTCCTTACTCTGAAAGAGGACGGCACGCCTGTAGCCCTAACACCAACGTATGAAGGTGTGGGGAGGGCGCGTAGAGCGAAGCGATATTTGATCCCACAGGGAGTCAAAAGGTCCGCGAATATTGCTGCGAATCTGTTGTGGGATAACCCTGAGTACGTCTTTGGCGTGGTCTTAAAAGGGAAGCCAGAGAGAGTCAAGGAACAGCACGAAGCCTTCATTAACCGTATTGATGAATTAGGCATTAGCAATGATCAAGGGTTGGAGGCCGTAAAATGCTTTCTTGCCAGGCCGGACAAAATCAAACGACTGGAGGAGTTTGGCGACAGTTGGGATGAACTAAAAAAGACCGGCGCAAATGTTTCATTTCAACTGGCAGGTCAAGTGGGTCTGATAGTGGAGCGCCCCGCTATCCAGTCGGCAATTATGGCTGGTCTTGCAGGGGGAGGCGCGGATTTATGCTTGGCAACCGGCAACAGGGATGTAACGGAGCAGTTACATACCGCCATCAAAGGAGTCTGGGGTGCGCAGAGTAGTGGAGCTAATATCGTCTCCTTCAATCTGGAGGCCTTTTGTTCCTTTGGAAAGGCGCAAGGCGCTAACGCACCCGTAGGCAAATCTGCTGCTTTTGCCTATACCACGGCTTTGAATCATCTTTTAGGAAAAGACTCGCGACAGCGGATGCAGGTCGGGGATGCATCGACGGTCTTTTGGTCTTCGCGGGAGTCTAAGTTTGAAGCTGATGCGCCCGATTTCTTTAGCGAGCCACCTAAAGATGATCCAGATCGGGGAACGCGAGCTGTTGAGGCCCTCTTCCGCTCTGTTCAAACAGGCGCACTTGCCAAAGAAGAGGGGGATACACGGTTTTATGTTCTAGGTCTCTCGCCGAATGCGTCGCGTATCGCCGTGCGTTTTTGGATGGTTGACACGGTGCCAAACATGGCCACTCGATTTTGTCAGCATTTTGAAGACATCCGAATCGCCCATGGACCGCAGGAAGCGTCCACTCTTTCCCTTTTTCGCCTCCTTGTCGCAACGGCATCGTTGGGAAAGTCAGAAAATATTCCACCGAATATAGCCGGAGACGCGATGCGTGCGATTCTTGAGGGGCGTCCTTATCCCCACTCGCTGTTGCAGGCTGCCATCCGCCGTATAAGAGCAGAACACGAAGTCTCATATCCGCGCGCGGCGCTTATCAAAGCCTGTATCAATCGAGCAAATAGGTTCAAAAAACACCAAAGACGGAGGAACTGCGTGTGAGCTTGGATATAAACAACATGAATGTCGGATACCGGCTTGGCCGACTGTTTGCCGTGCTGGAAAAACTACAGTCTGAAGCTAACCCCGGCATTAACGCCACGATTCGAGACAAGTTTTACGGCGCGGCGTCCAGTACGCCCGTGACCGTGTTCGGCAATTTGATGCGCCTGAAAAACCATCATCTTGCCAAGTTGGAGAGCACGGGTAGGCGCATCAATTTTGAGCGTTTGCTCGGTGAAGTCGTGAGTGGCTTCAATGATTTTCCCAGCCACCTGACCCTTGAGGACCAAGGCCGCTTTGCCATTGGTTATTACCACCAGATGCATGACTTCTACACAAAGAAAACTGAAATCAACCCAGCCAAAGGAGACTGAAAATGAGTGATCCCATTAAGAATCGTTACGACTTCGCCCTGTTGTTTGACGTGCAGGACGGAAACCCGAATGGCGACCCCGACGCCGGGAACCTTCCGCGCGTGGATGCAGAAACCGGGTGCGGTTTGATTACAGACGTTTGCCTTAAACGAAAAATCAGGAATTTTGCACTCCTAACCAAGAGTGGAGAGGCAGGGTATGACATTTTCGTTAAAGAGAAGGCGATATTGAACCAAGCTATAGAGGGCGCATATAAAGATTTGGAGATAGATCTCACGAATCCGCCGGATGATCCTTCGGATGGCAAAAAACGAAACAGCCCCGGCGTTGGGCAGGGCAGCGAAGTCAGCAAGGCCAGAGATCAAATGTGCGCAAAGTTTTTCGATATCCGAACTTTTGGGGCCGTCCTTTCAACTGGCGCTAATGCCGGTCAAGTTCGCGGCCCGGTGCAGATGACCTTTGGCCGGTCCATCGACCCTATCGTTTCGCTGGAACATTCCATTACGCGCATGGCGGTGGCAACGGAAGCAGACGCCGAAAAGCAAGGCGGCGATAATCGAACGATGGGGCGGAAAAACACCGTGCCGTATGGTCTTTATCTCACGCACGGTTTCATTTCAGCGCACTTGGCAAATCAGACGGGGTTTTCCCAGGATGACCTCGCTTTGCTCTGGAGCGCGTTGATCAATATGTTTGAACACGATCGTTCTGCTGCGCGTGGTTTGATGGCAACGCAGAAGTTAATTGTCTTCAAACATGACTCGGCACTTGGCAATGCTCCGGCGCACAAGCTGTTTGAGCGTGTGCAGGTTAGACGGAAAGATGAAAACAAGCCGCCTCGTTCGATTCATGACTACGAGATTGTCGTTGATGACAAGGATTTGCCATCGGGCGTGACGATTCTTACTGAGCAAGACTTGCTCTAATATATGGATCGGGCTTTGGAAAGGGCCATGGCTGCTCGAGCGGTGGAGCTTGGGCGGGCGGGGGATTCGGCAGGCTTGACGGAGCTTCTGGATCTGATGGCCAAGCCTTCCGCTGCGGTGCGGCGGTTGGCCGTGTCAGCAATCGGAAAGTTGGCAGGGCTGGTTGACGCAGGGCGGGCGGTGCCCACCCTGCGGAACTGTCTCGGCGATCCGCATCCGCAAGTGCGACAATACGCGATCAAGGCACTGTCTGCATATGGAGCATCTGCGCGCGACGCATTGCCCGAACTTACAGATATCTCGGCAAATCCAACAGAGAAGGAGTACAACCAACACGACGCGGTCAAAGCGGCCGAAATCATTCGCGAGGCAATGCGCATCGCAGAGGAGCAAGCGGTGCAACTTTGCCAGCGCTGTGCCGTGCAGGTCCATCCCGATGAATTTGCGCGTAGCCAGCGCGCGTTTCAACGGGTCTATTGCGATCGGTGTTTTGACGAGGTGTTCGTCGAGCGACGCAATTTTGATATGCGGGTTGAGCTGAATAAAACCATTCGCGCCAGGGATGGCACGCTCGTGCAGTCGGATGGCGAGCGGCGCATCGCCGATTATCTGAGAGCGAATCATATCGCCTATCGGTACGACGAGCGCTTCCGCATTATTGACGGGTATGCCATCCGCCCGGACTTCTATCTGCCGGAACGTGATGTGTATATCGAGTATTGGGGGATGGATACCGCTGACTACAAAATCGGCATGCTCAAAAAGCAACAGATCTATCAGCAGACCGGAAAGCGGCTGGTATCCATCAGCTTTCGCGAAAAAAATCGTTTGGAGGAAATCTTGAGTGAGAAACTGGGAAAATCAGCCCAGATGGGCGAGTCGCCCGTCTGACTACGCTTCGCTACGTATTGACACGCTCAACTGTGTACACTGAAGCCGACTTATTGCCCCTGTCCGCTTTGCAGCACTTGATGTTCTGTGAACGTCAATGTGCGTTGATTCATATTGAGCAGGTGTGGACGGAGAATCGGTTCACCGCCGAAGGGCGGGTCATGCACGAGCGGGCGCATGATGGTGGGTCGGAGTCGCGGGGCGGTGTGCGGACTGCGAGAGGTTTACGAATCCGCTCTTTGCGGCTGGGGTTAATTGGGCAGGCGGATGTGGTGGAATTTCCAAAGGGCGGGCCGCCGTATCCGGTGGAGTATAAACGAGGCAAGCCGAAGGCCAATCGGTGTGATGAGGTCCAGCTTTGTGCGCAGGCAATATGTTTGGAGGAAATGCTGGAGGTGGATATTCCCGGTGGCGCGTTGTTTTACGGACAACCGAAGCGCCGAACCGATGTGCTCTTCGACGAGGAATTGCGCAAGCTCACCGAAAATACGGCTGCCCGATTGCATGAGTTGTTGGCATGCGGCGCGACGCCGCCAGCCGTATATTCCAAGAAATGTGACTCGTGTTCTCTTTACGAGGTGTGCCGCCCGAAGACGGCCGGCGCTGGAAAGTCCGCCCGCCGGTATCTGGGCCAAATGCTCGCCTCATGAAAAAGTTGCTCAATACCCTTTTTGTCAGCACGCAAGGCGCCTATGTGTTCCACGAGGGCGAATCCGTCGTGATCCGTATTGAAAACGAAACGCGCCTTCGTTTGCCCATTCATCATCTCGGCGGCTTGGTCTGCTTCGGCGACGTAGCGATCTCGTCGCCCTTGCTCGGTTTGTGCGGTGAACGCGGCGTTTCCGTCAGTTTGCTCTCTGAATACGGGCGTTTTCGAGCGCGCGTCCAAACGGGCGTATCCGGCAATGTTCTCCTGCGCCGCGCTCAGTATCGCATGGCCGATGACCCAGCCGTGCGGCTGGAAGTAGCGCGAGGGTTTGTCCTGGGCAAAATGGCAAACGCGCGCACGCTCCTGCAGCGAGCATCTCGCGATCACGGCGCGAAAGGCGGCGGCGATGAAATGGATGGCGCTGTCGCGCGGATGGGCACTCAGATTGAGGCCGCACGGCAGGAGTCCGATCTCGATGCGCTTCGAGGACTGGAAGGCGAGGTCTCGCGCACCTATTTTGAGGTGCTCGATCACGCCATCATCGCGCAGAAGGGCGACTTCTTCATGCGCAAGCGCTCCCGCCGCCCTCCGCTGGATAATTTCAACGCGCTGCTCTCGTTCATCTACACTCTTCTGGTGCATGACGCCGAGAGCGCATTGGAAGCCGTGGGACTGGACCCGCAAGTCGGCTATTTGCACGCCGAACGTCCCGGGCGCCCCTCGCTGGCGCTGGATCTTATTGAGGAGTTTCGGCCATTCTTTGCCGATCGGCTCGCGCTCTCTCTTGTGAACCTCAAGCAACTGCAAGGCAAAGACTTCACCGCCTCGGAAAGTGGAGGCGTAGTCATGACCGATGCCGCTCGCAAAGAACTGCTCATCGCCTATCAAAAGCGCAAGCAAGAAGAAATTCAGCACCCGTTCCTCGAAGAAACTCTGAACATCGGCCTGTTGGTCCATGCTCAAGCGCTTCTGCTCGCGCGGTTTCTGCGCGGCGATCTGGATGCCTATCCGCCGTTTATCTGGAAATGAAAATAGAGGTCTGTTGAAGCCGGAGAAATGAAATGCTGGTGCTTGTCAGCTACGATGTTTCGACCGTGGACAGACGAGGGCAGGCCCGCCTTCGCCGCGTGGCCAAAACGTGTCTGGATTATGGCCAGCGCGTCCAATATTCAGTCTTTGAATGCCTCGTGGACCCGGCTCAATGGACCGCGCTGAAAGCAAAACTCGAAGGAATCATTGATAAAGAATCAGACAGCCTCCGCTACTATTACCTTGGCTCATCATGGGAACGCCGCGTTGAGCACATCGGCGCAAAACCGGCCACGAATATGGAGGGGCCTTTGGTTGTCTGATCGGAATTCCGCGAACCCCAAGCGAACATGAAACACCCGGGAGGTTCGCGGAAGCACATGTGCGCTATAATTGATTGGGAAAAGCTGCTCTCGCAAAGTTCGAGTCGGGCTTGTTCTGTGACATTTGAATAGACGTTCGCGGAAATGACCTGCTTGAACCTTCGGCCACAACACGTTACGTTCAAAGGGGTCGCGCCCCTCGCGGGCGCGTGGATTGAAACCGGCCGCCGCCATCCACGCAGGAACTGGAGCAGGTCGCGCCCCTCGCGGGCGCGTGGATTGAAACGCTTGCACATGATAGGTGGATATTTTGAGCGCATGTCGCGCCCCTCGCGGGCGCGTGGATTGAAACTTGCGAGAGGCGTTCCGCACAAAGATGTTCGGCGTCGCGCCCCTCGCGGGCGCGTGGATTGAAACGCAAACAGCAGCTTGCCGAAAACGATGAGTTGCACGTCGCGCCCCTCGCGGGCGCGTGGATTGAAACCTATGTTGCGCGTTATCTTATCAGTGCAATATGGTCGCGCCCCTCGCGGGCGCGTGGATTGAAACAATTTCCGGCAACCGTGTTACGTTCACAACCGATGTCGCGCCCCTCGCGGGCGCGTGGATTGAAACCTTGTCCGCGCGGTAGGTCGTATAAGACATTGAGTCGCGCCCCTCGCGGGCGCGTGGATTGAAACATTTTCATCGGGACTACCACCCAAGTGCTCTGTGTCGCGCCCCTCGCGGGCGCGTGGATTGAAACCTGGGTGATATTGGCGAGGCTGGGGGTTGCACTGTCGCGCCCCTCGCGGGCGCGTGGATTGAAACCCTAGTGAGCATACCGGCGGATGAAACTGTCGGTGGTCGCGCCCCTCGCGGGCGCGTGGATTGAAACAAGAACGGCGGCGATGATTATGAGGTTATGACGCGTCGCGCCCCTCGCGGGCGCGTGGATTGAAACTCGATGATTTGGGCGTGTCTCGAAGCACGGAATGTCGCGCCCCTCGCGGGCGCGTGGATTGAAACTCGCTTTGGCCCGGACTACGGCCCGAAAATCGTGTCGCGCCCCTCGCGGGCGCGTGGATTGAAACAGGCTGGCGGTGTTTGGAAGCCGGACTCTATCTGGGTCGCGCCCCTCGCGGGCGCGTGGATTGAAACGGCAAATGGGACGTGGGCACGCGGCGTTTGTGGTGTCGCGCCCCTCGCGGGCGCGTGGATTGAAACTTCGATGAGTGCAACATTCGCGCGAAAGACCAAGTCGCGCCCCTCGCGGGCGCGTGGATTGAAACCCCACGGATTGCGCCGGTGAGTCCATGCCCCTCTGTCGCGCCCCTCGCGGGCGCGTGGATTGAAACATATCACAATGTCCTACGAGCGTATTGTGTGTCGTCGCGCCCCTCGCGGGCGCGTGGATTGAAACTCGTCAGACCATAAGCGCATCCTCCAGCGCATCCGTCGCGCCCCTCGCGGGCGCGTGGATTGAAACCGACACCGGAGGCGGCGCTAACGCCGCTCACCAAGTCGCGCCCCTCGCGGGCGCGTGGATTGAAACACGCAAGCCGGGGTGGCCGCAGCGGTTGAGATTGGTCGCGCCCCTCGCGGGCGCGTGGATTGAAACATTCGGTCTACCAAATCCTTGCGTATCCACTTTCGTCGCGCCCCTCGCGGGCGCGTGGATTGCATCGGGCCTCTCCCGAGGCCCTTGCCCCTGCGGTGCGGGGTGCGCACCTCGGGGGTCACGCTTCGCGTTGAC